>Ga0134128_10000449_pt1 | contig 57398 bp, 67 predicted proteins | sample KB31754_FD_96462 | JGI IMG/M metagenome (GOLD analysis project Ga0134128, IMG submission 96462) | Terrestrial soil microbial communities with excess Nitrogen fertilizer from Kellogg Biological Station, Michigan, USA - KB3-175-4 | ecosystem: Environmental > Terrestrial > Soil > Unclassified ... | reverse complement strand
TTCAGGACTGCGATGATCTGTTCCTCCGTGTGCCGTTTCCGTGTCATGGCTCCCTCCTGTGGAGCCCATCACAGCACAGGGGAACTTCCCAGCCAATGGTCTAGTTTTCAGGGGGAAGATCACGGGTACCGAAGGAAAGACATTGGCTTGTTGAGGTTGTTCTTACCCCACGAACTGCATGTAGTGTTCAAGGCCATTCACAAAATGGAACGAGGGCTTCGTGACCTGATCGCTCGGAAATCGAGCGAGGAGTTTCGCGGCGTTTATTTAGAAGAGGGCCTTAATCCGACGAGGAAGAACGTACTAGCTCCTGGTTCATTGGGCGTATACTCCGGTGGCAATAGCTATAACCCCGCACAAGTTCTGCGCGACGAAACCGTAAAATCAGCGACCGAGGAAATCAATAAGAAACTGGAAGACGTCAAGAACAAGCAATATGTAGAGATTTCCCTGACAAAATTGCAACAGCTGGTGAAATTAATAAAGCCCGATCCTGAAGCAGCAGAACAAGTATGGGACTCTGTTGCCATCTCTGAGTCGTTGATGCAGTATTCGAGTCTATATGAAAAAACGACTGGATACTTATATGTGGATCGAGATCGAGAATTGAAAGTGAACCGACGAGAAACCCAAGGGATTCTCACCGGAGGTGAGGCGGGAGTAGTTCCTGATGACAAGGTTACCCTTTTCCTCCTTAGAACAGAGCAGAGTAAGGGGCGATCCGCTTCATGGTGGCCACAGGTCCGATTCCCCGATGGAGCCTATGCATTTGCGTTCGCTGTGTAAAAAAGACGAGAGAGTTATTTGTTTGTCTTGGCATGAAGGTATCTGCGAAGACTGGCATTTAGGGTAGCGTGAGTTACTGTTTTGCACGTCCATAGCGTGAGGACGTGCCACCCCATTTTGCGAAGCTCCCAGCGTTGGACAGCATCCCTACGCATATTCTTGAGAATCTTTGCCTTCCAAAACAGAATGTTAGTAGCGGGCAGTTTCGCTCTGGCACAGCGTTTATGGCCATGCCAAAAACACCCATTCACAAAAATCGCAAGTTTAATACTCGGCAAAACGACATCGGGAGAACCTGGCAACTGTTTCTTATGTCGCTGAAACTGAAATCCAATCTCCTTTAGCAGACGTACCAAGCGAAGTTCGGGTGAAGTCGATTTCCCCTTTATCCGCGACATAATTTGCGACCGCTTAGCCTTGGTGAAGACATCAGCCACGGTTGACCTACGGACGGACCTTGAAATTACGAGTTGAATGGGCTGGTTAAAGATATTCGAGAAGACGTTCGGCGACTCGCATAGCGAGCAAAGGAGGAACAGCGTTTCCTATCTGCTTAGCAATCTCAATCTTGGTTCCCAAGAAACGGAAGCTATCCGGGAAGCTCTGTAACCGGGCGGCCTCTCGGTGTGTAATCGGCCTGTCTTGACTTGGATGGAGATAACGTCCTTTTTCCGGCTTAAAAAACTCAGTTCGAATCGTAAATGCTGGCCGATCCCGCCATAACCTGCCAAAAAGATCGGTCCCGCCTGATTTCTTCCTGATCCAGCACCGAGGAGTCAAATCGAGACGTTTTCTTTGAAGGTCGAACCGATTTCCTCCCTCTGGAATGCAACGGTATCTTTCAAGGCTTTCCTTCGTAGGCGAACGACCGAAATGTAGATCCATAGGCGGAGAAACATCTCCAACCCGTATTTCAACCCCAGCAGGCGGCGCCAAATCTCCGATGGCCCGAACGACTGTTTCCCACGGCAGTAAACCGTTATCGAAGAGAACTATCGGTTTATTAGGGTCCGAGTGCGTCGGTGTAGGCAGCGGCACACGACCAACACGACTAGCTATTATGATTGCGCGCTTTCTTCGTTGCGGCACTCCATAATCAGCTGCATTCAGAATGCCGGCTGTAATGAAGTAGCCTTTCGCTTCTGCGTTCTTCTTGATATCTGCATATTCATCGGACGCCAACAATTCAGGCACATTTTCCATTATGAATGCTGTTGGATCAACACGACGGACAACTTCCAGGAAAGCTCGCCATAGCTGTTTCCTCGGGTCTCCTTCGCGCTGTTTGTTGAGTAGGCTGAAGCCCTGACAAGGAGGACCACCGATGACGATTTCTGCTTCCGGCAGTCTGAAAGATTGGTTCTCCAGTATGTCATTGATGTCCCCATGCATGCAGTGGTCGCCAAAATTCGCATTGTACGTTTTGGCCGCGTATGCGTTGAAGTCATTGGCAAAGACAGGCTCGAACCTTCCCGTTCGAGTGAAACCTAATGTGAATCCGCCAGCCCCTGCAAAGAGATCTATGAAGCGGTACTTTCTCTTCTTATAAGCCGGAGAGCTTTCTGAAGCAAAGGAATGGCGGAGCAAACCATAAGCCAGCTCAGGATAACGGCGGAGAATAGTAGCGATGTCTTTAGGGATCGATGTTTGACGTTTAGTACGGCGTACTCTGGCCATCTTTAGCAGCGAACCCGAGAGAGTATTTGCGAGAACTGTTTACAAGTTACGCGCGACAGTATATTGAGTTGATTTATAAAGTCAACCACACTATATAGATATTTGATATGAAAATCTCTCAAAATGCCCCGTAGATCGAGGCAGGGCGAATTAGAGACTTTACGAAAGCAGCTAGTTGATCTTCTGATCAACTTCCAGGCTGAACTTCGCTCTCCCAATCTTCGCGGAAAAGTGCTTGCCCTAATACCGGCTTTTCATCTTCTGAGGGACCTCGGCAGTTCCTTGGTGCCCAGAGAGCAAGCCGCCTCAGCTCGAAGCCGTATCCTTTATTACCTGCGGAAGTATCCAAAAATGGTAATCAAAGGGGATGAACTTATGGTTGTTGCAGGGATCAATGATTGGCCTCGGAGAGTGCGAGAACTCCGTGTTGAGCAAGGATGGTCGATAATTAATGGCTTAACTGCTAAGGAGATGCATGCGGAAGAAGAGTTCCCGTTACCATCAGTCGATGCTTCACAATTAGGGCCGGACGATTACATTCTCCTTGATCAAGAGCAAGACAGGGAGGCGGCTCACCGTTGGAACTTGGCGAACGAAATTCGAAGGCTAAGGCTTGGCGTAAGGGATAAGATCCTTGCCTTTCTAAGGGCAAACGTAGGCAGACCTGTTACCGGCGAGGAACTTAGGTATGTTGCGAGCGACCGAACTGAGTGGGCGAGAAGAGTTCGGGAACTCCGGACCGAGCAGGGCTGGCCGGTTGTAACGCAAAATACCGGACGACTGGATCTCAAAGTAGGTAGCTATGTCCTGGAATCAGATCGCCAAGGTCCCGCCCACGATCGTGCAATAGCCGACTCGGTACGCCGCCAAGTCCTTCGCCGCGACAATTATTCTTGTGCGAATTGTGACTGGAATCATGATCTCTGGAATAAGTCTGACCCTAGGCATTTAGAGCTACACCACAAGACTCATCATGCGAAAGGCGGAAAGAACACTGCGGAAAACCTCATCACGCTCTGCAACGTATGTCATGACCGAACCCATAAGAAGGATAAAGAGGCCAGCCTGAGCTGAAACCGGGTTGACGCTCAACTCAAAGTGGGCACGATGGCTCACCGGGAGCTACCAGCAATAGGGCAGTGACGTTTTCGGTTCCGATCACACCACCTGAAAAGAAGGCCTTGAACGGATGCGAGAGTAAAAGCCAAGGTCGTTGTAGAAATTCTTTCTGGAGAGGAGCAATCATAGGAAGCTACCGCTTCGGCATGCCGGTGAACAATATAATGATCATAACCTCTTCTCGACTTCGTACCGCACCTCACGTAGATGGACCCACCTCTTTTGCGGAAGAGTGTCACGATGGAACGAATCGTCAATCTACACATTGAAAAGCTTCCTGAAGGGCTGTACCTGGCGACATCGCTTGATTTCAGTATCAGTACAGAACTGGACGATGGTCGAGTAGACGTTGCACGTTCCATTTGATTGGCTCCAACGTATTGAAACCGGTCAGACACTATATCTTGGGAGTATCCACACGATTTCCGGAAGAGCCAATAGTTTGAGGGAGATGAGGTAGGAAATCTGTTCGATATAGGCAACCCGATTGGTGACGCCTCCAGCCCAAAGAATGTCGGTGATTTGATCAAGCTTGCGGCGAAGATCTTGGCTCATCGGCGATAGACTTCTCAACGATGGCCAATTGTTACCACGGTGACTTGTTTTCGGACGTCATCGATTTCGTATACCACTCGATAAGACCCTACGCGGATTCGATACAAAGGAACCCCCGATAATTTCTTTGAGCCCTGCGGCTGAGAGTTCTCCCCCAGCCGCAGGATCGTCGCATCGACCCGGCGTAGCATCTGGTCATCAAGCCGTTCGAGTTCCTTGCCGGCGGATCTTAATCACCAGCCGATAGGTCACAGACGGCCGACCTTTTTCAGTTTTGTCGGACCATTTCATATGGCATCGCCCGTTCGACCCGGCGTTCATACCACCGTGCAACGTCGATTAGGTCTTCCTCGACGCAAAGAGATGTTGCAGGACGGCTTCACGCTGTGATCTCGACAAAGCTTCAAAGCCAGTGAGGAAGACTTCGGCTGTCGCGTCTGCTGCTTTCATGGCGATTTCTCCTAGTTAGCCGCACCACCTTACCTCTTTCCTGGTGAGAAATCACCAGGGCTGGTGTGGAGCGGGATTGTCACCAGCCGTCTCGTTATACGAGCAAGAGCTTCCGGAATTGAGCGGCGGGATTGCCTCTCTTGTGAGGAGCTACGTGACTTGAGTCGGAATCTCTCCTTGCACCCACTCAATCACGGCAATCTCAGGCCGGCAGTTCAAGCGAAATGGAAGGAAGGACCAACCTAATCCTCGGTTGACATACAGCCTGTGTCGGCCGGATTCGTGCCAGCCCGCCACGCGGCCATTACATCCAGGTGGAAGCCAGAAGGTGGATATTCCCGGCACCCTCCACTGGCCGCCATGACTGTGTCCGCAAAGGATCAAGTCAATGGCATGATGCGGCTCGACATAATCGAGGATGTTGGGAGCATGGGCCAACAGCAATGTAAAACGAGAGTCGGCTCGAGGCGGGACACAGCGAAGGTCCGCGCGATGGAGCGAAGGATCATCAACGCCGACGATCGCGAGTTCTCCTTTTCCCGTTGAAACGATGGCGCGTTGGTTCACCAGCAGCGTAATCTTGTGTCGATCGGCCAGTTCAGAAAACTGTGACACCGGTACTCCGCTATAATGGTCGTGATTGCCCAATGTCATGTATAGGGGCGCGATGGCACGTAGCTGTTCGAGGAATCGAAAGAGGTGGGGCAGACCTTCCGGTACGTTGAGCAGATCCCCGGTGATGAAAATCCAATCGGGGTGAAGTTCCCTCACGGATTCGACGATACGATCGTGCCTCGGATGATATCGATCCAGGTGCAGATCCGTGAGATGGACTGCGCGACAACCGGCAAGGGGCGGATGTGGTTGGGTGAGGACGGAAACGCCATGATCCGACAAACCCCATTCCCAATGAGGGACGAGGCTGAACACTCGGTAGAGCGGCTGTCCTAAGCAATGGCCGATGAATGCTCGCGCGCGATCAGGCCAGGACACCGTCCGTCGCCTGCTCATTCCGCAACCTGTCGTTTGGCTGATCGTTTCCGCATGGAGGAGAAAAGTATATCATGGGCTTGTTTCCCAATCAGATTTGACAACTCATTTCCGCAAACAGCCGTCACTCCGACGAAGGAAAATCTGTGACGCTACCAATCGACCCCTTCCTCACCGGCACCTTGCCTGGAATCGGTGGAGAGATCCGCACCGTGCCCGAAGACTTTCAAGTTGACGAACGGCCACTTTATCTTCCTTGCGGGGAAGGCGAACATTTGTACATGACCATCACCAAACGTGGTCTGTCCACTCCGGATTTGGTCCGTCGACTCTCTTCTACTCTGGGTGTGAAAGCACAGGCCATCGGAGTAGCGGGCCTGAAGGACACACGAGCCGTCACGACTCAGATGGTGTCCTTGCAAGGAATCCACCCGGAACAAGTCTCTCGCCTCAAAGTCGATGACACTGTCCTCAACGTACAGATCCTCGGGCATCATCGTAATCGGCTACGAACCGGCCATCATGCCGGCAATCACTTCCGGTTGGTCATCCGCGATGTCGCCGATCACGCGGCTGAAACCGTACCGGCCATCCTTCAACAACTGAGCACACGCGGCGTGCCCAACTACTACGGCCCTCAGCGGCAAGGCAAAGACGGTGAGAACTATCGCATCGGCGCTCTATTGCTGCACGATGCACGACGGCGTGAGAAGATGAGTCGGGCCACCCGCATCTGGTATCTCAACTCCTACCAATCATTCTTGTTCAATCGGATACTTGCACGTAGAATCGACCGTCTCGATAAGGTCATCGTCGGTGATTGGGCCATGAAGTCGGACAATGGCGCTTGCTTTCAAGTCGAGGATGCCGAGAAGGAACAATCGCGGGCGGATCGTTTTGAAATCAGCCCAACAGGCATCCTTTTTGGTTCGCGGGTATCCTGGGCAAACGACGAACCTGGTCGAATCGAGGAAGCCGTCATCGCTGAAGCAGGTGCAACGAAGGAAAGCCTCGTCGCCGCCGCGAAGGCTTGCGGATTCCGTGGCGAGCGCAGAACGCTTCGCATTCCTCTTGCCGAACTGGAATGGTCTCTTGGCGACGCTGCCCTCACGCTCTCTTTCAGTTTACCTCCAGGCGCCTATGCCACGAGCGTACTCAGAGAACTGATGAAAGCCGATGCGAATGTCTCGTAGCCCTACCGGAACGCAAGACCCAAGCTTCGGAGACGAGCACTGGGTTAACCTCTACCCCCTCATCACCAGGCTTTGGATCGCCTATGTGCGGCGGTCCAACAAATTCCTTCTATTGATAGCTGGCCGTTGCCTATCCGGTGGTTTCTTGAGTCAGACGATCTATTTCAATTTAAAGGTATCTGAGCTAGCCCGGGTTTGACGGACACCTCAAATGGGGGCACGATAGCTCCCAGGGAGGTGGGTCATGGGGCAACAACGACGGTTCACACCGGAATTCAAACGACAAGCGGTTCAGCTCCTCAATGCCGGGCAACGACCGGCCGCCGAGATTGCTCGGGAACTCGGCATCCCCCGCAATCGCCTGTACAAATGGCAGAAAGCCGTGGTGGTGCATGGGGGCGCGTTTCCTGGATCGGGACGGCAAGCCGAACCTGCCGCTGAACTGGCGCGTCTCAAGCGAGAGCTGGCCCGGGTGACGGAGGAGCGGGATATCTTAAAAAAAGCCGCCGCGTACTTTGCGAGGGAGTCCACGTGACGTACGCGTTCATCCGGACTCACGAGCAGACCTATCGAGTCACCCGCCTCTGTCGCGCCCTCGGCGTCAGTCGCAGTGGCTATTCTGCGTGGCGGGCTCGGCCACCGAGTGCACGCACCGTGGAGGATCAACGGCTGCTCCCGCTCCTGTGCCAGATTCATCACGAGATGCGGGAAGCGTATGGCGCCATCAAACTCTGGCGGGAGGCCACCCGCCGGGGAATTCAGTGTGGGCGCCATCGTGTGGCGCGGCTGCGCAAGCAGGGGAGGCTGGAGGTCAAACGCGTGCGGCGGTTCCGGGTCATCGTCGAGCATCATCAGCTGCCAGCCCCGGCCCCCAACATGCTCCAACAGTGCTTCGTCGCCACGACGCTGAACCGCATCGGGGTGGGCGATGTCACGCTGGTGTCCACGCGAGCCGGGTGGCTCTATGTCGTGGTCTTGCTGGATCTCTGTTCTCGGCGGGTCATCGGCTGGGCCATGCGGGACAAGCCCGATCAACAGCTGACGCTGACCGCGCTCGCCATGGCGGTCCGCCAACGACACATCTGTCCCGGCTTAATTCATCACTCGGATCACGGTGCGCAATAGAGCTGCGTCGCGTATCAGCGCCAGCTCAGCGCCTTCGGCATCACGCCGAGTATGAGCCGGAAAGGCAACTGCTACGACAACGCCGTGGCGGAGAGCTTCTTCAGTACCCTGAAGAATGAGCTCGTTCATCACCAGATGTATCACACCCGGGATGAGGCGAGTCGGGAGATCTTTGCGTTCATGGAAGGCTTCTACAATCGCCAGCGGCTCCATCAGAGCCTCGGCTATCTGAGTCCGCTGGAGTTCGAACGACGGCTCGGTGGGTCTTAACCAGGTGTCGACGGAACCCGGGCCAGCTCAATCCGACCTCTTTATGACGACCCCGACCAAAGTCTTTGAATCTCCGGGTCGTTGCGAGCTTTTCGTCTCAGCACTTCAGACTTCGCATCCTGAACAAGTCTGGGCCACACCCAATCGAGGCTGCTCTTTTGATTCGATGGAGGTTTTAGAAATTGTTCGTCTGCGAGCTTCTCAAAAGCATCAATTTGGGCTAAGTCGTTATCTGTGAACTCATACCATCCCTTTTTATTCAGGAGACAGCGGACAAGCACCGGAAAGGTAATGGCTGCCAGTACAAGATGTTCGTGTGAGTTCCACACGGACGGCTGGTTTGTTTGGAGTCGGCCATGCGCGAAGTCCCCTCGTATTCGGTAGAACTCCTTCATCCATTCATATCGGATAGGCTTATTCGCGTCAGTCCACCGATCAGAGCGGCGTTCGGCATTGCCGGCTAAAACCGGCGAAGAAGGAGCTACGGCTTCGGCAAATTTTTCCGCAACATCCCTCGCGTTTGATTCTGCTCCGAGGATATGTTCGAAAGCACTGCACAGAAGCACCCACTCCACTTGATAGCGGACGTTCTCTCCGTCCGTGTTCGCTTGGTTGAAGCAGGAAATAGCGTTTTGCCATCTTGCCCATTCCTCATCAGCGGACTGTGCGCGATGGGCCACTAGCTCTTTCAAAAGTGCCTCGTCAAGGTTTACCTCTCGAACCGGCTGGCAGTGCGCCGGTATCGTGATGGCGATGTCGGCAATCGGCCATACATCCCAAGTATGTCCGTCACGTCGGCGAGTCCTAAGCGAGACAGAGTCCGCTTCGTCGAACTTCTGGATATAAAGGCTGAAGCACTCGCTGTTACAGTAGTGACCGCCCTGCTCGTAGTATTCACGCCGCGCAAGTCCACAGAAGCAAGCCAGAGTTACAAGCTCGTAGATAGCTTCTTGTTCCTTATCGTTCAGGCCATCTATGAGTAATCTGCCTCCGTACCGAACAAAGGCGGCCCTGTCCACCGGTTTACCTACGATGGTCTTGTAACTCGCCAGGATCGTGTTCACGCGGCACTGTGCGGTGTCATCAAGGCCGTCGATGGGCTCGTGCCTTTCAAAGGGAACAATCTGAATCTCGCCAACCTCGTAGGTTTTGTCGATCCTGCACCAAGGCATGAATGCCATCATGGACATAGTGTTCTTTCTCCCTCTCCGAGTCGTCGCCAGATTCGTATGGTGGCGAATCCTCTCTAACCATCATCGGCTGTGTCATCGCGTCGACAGACAAATAATCTTGGATTCCACAGTTGCAATACAAGACATGGCGGGACCCTAGGGTCCAGTTGATGAATTCCTGCACAACTAATAAAACCGGCTTTTACCACATTCGACTGCGGCACAGTTCGGAATTGGTCGCTCAATACATTGATTACCAAGGGGTTCCTTGATCCAGTTTGGAGCTGCACTCGCTCCTGTGGAATCCTGAATAATGGCAATCCACTTTCTTCACTTCACGCCAAGTCAGCCGCGCCTGGTCCTTGATTGATTCTGTACCGCTCTCGATTTCTTGGACACAGCCGGCGAGCTCAATGACAGATATCCGATCCTTTATGATGTCCTCAGGCGCAGAGGAAGTCATTATGGTCGACAAGCCTAAACTCCTTGAAGGAGCCCCGGTTACATTTTCTCCATTTACATTGCTGGACGCGGCTCCGGCTCAGCAGAAATTTGAGCAGCGCTCCGCAGGCAATGAGTCATCACCCCGGGTCTGAGCCTAGCGAGGCAGCTTACCAACCTTCACAAGCCGTCACACTCCCCCACCGCCTTCCAGGCCCTTACGATAACCACGCGATGATTCGAAGCTCTTGATCACGGCATCGCATTCATATACTTTTTAAGGTGCTGGTAGCGACGGGAGCAGAACGATTTCGCCGGCTTTGATTGCAGCAGAGACATGTATGAATTACCCCGCGCCAAGGAGGTCACAAATGAAGGGTGCCGCTCTATCAATAGTAGTCGCCCTCATATTGACACTCATCGGTCTCCCTGTATCGACTGAAGCACGTTGCCGAACGGTCGGTGAAAGCGCCAGTCTCGCAACCGAAATCGGCACGTTCCCGCTCTACCCGGCGGAACGACTAGTGCAGATCGGCGAGCAACGGGACAACGGCGCTTTAATGTGGGCCGGTTACGTGATCGGCGTGCCGCTTTTTGTTCCAGCCGCAGCGACCGCTATGATCGGGGCCGGCGTCGGCGCCCTTTCTCATCCTTGGACAAAATGCATTGAGACAGAGGAGCAACGGATGCCGGAGATCCAAGCAGTGCGGGCGTTGGCAAAGGCGAACCATGATCGGCCGGAGCACGTTCGGTAAAAAATTCCATCACCCTCGATTCCCCTAAGGTCACATCTCCCCGGCGACAAAGAGCCCGGAGCCCGATAAAGATATCCGACCCCTTAGCTACACGCAGAGCGCTTCGCATCCCCCTCGCTGAACTTGAATGGTCACTAAACGGCTCCATCCTTGTCCTGTCCTTTAGCCTGCCTCCCGGCGCCTACGCCACGAGCGTGCTCAGGGAATTGATGAAAGTATCTCCCACGAACTCATAGTTCCTCGCATTTTCTTTCTTCAGCCACCGCAGGTGGTAAAATGTGATCATATTTCGGGAGTACCGCGATGAGCCACTACCAAGAAAGCGTATACCTTCAAGGGCACATCATCGACTCTCTCGTGCTCGCTAAGGTGCTCGATCTCATTCTGATGATGGGGGGAACCTTCGACCTGGAGGACGTTCACATCGGCAAGACCAGGGCGGAACCGTCTCATGCCCGTATCCGAATCCGAACTGCCTCAAGAATGCTCTTAGATGACATTCTGAGAAAGATTCAACCTCACGGCGCCTCGATCGAACGTGAGGCAGATTGCCGGACCGATAGGGCACCCGCCGACGGAGTGTTACCCGATGATTTCTACGCCACGACGCATTTGCCCACCCAGATCCGGCTCAATGGTCGATGGCTGGACGTGGATCGAATCGAGATGGACCTCGCGATCACGGTCAACGAGGCGGGTTCCGTCGCCCAGGCCGTGCCGATGGGTGAAGTTCGTCAAGGAGACCAGATCGTGGTTGGTCGAGAGGGGGTGCGCGTCATACCGCTGCAGCGTCCGCAAGAGCGAGATGTATTTGGGTTTATGGAGTCCCAGGTCTCGGCTGAACGGCCCCATGGCCATATCATCGCCGACATCGCAGCTCGGATGCGTCAATTGAAAGAGCGCCGCAGTCAGAGGCAAACAGATTCGCATGTCTTGCTGTCCGGTGGACCCGCCATCATTCATGCCGGGGGACGAGAGGCCCTGACCTGGCTGATCGAACAGGGATTTATTCATATACTGTTTTGCGGGAATGCGCTGGCTGCGCATGACATGGAAGCAGATCTGTTCGGCACGTCACTCGGCTACGGGCTCACAGCAGGACGCGCAGTCCCGCATGGCCATGAGCACCATTTGAGGACCATTAACCGAATTCGCTCGATCGGCAGCATTGAAGCGGCCGTTACTTCAGGGGTCATCAAACAGGGAGTCATGGCGGCTTGTATCCGGCAAGGGGTGCCGATGGTCATATCCGGAACGATTCGTGATGATGGTCCCTTGCCCGGAGTGATCACGGATTCCATTCAGGCGCAACGCGCGATGCGTGCCTTGATTCCCGACATTGGATTGGCTCTCCTCGTCGCCTCAACGCTCCATTCCGTGGCGACGGGTAATCTTCTGCCGGCAACCGTTCCCACAGTCTGTGTAGATGTGAACCCTTCGGTTCCGACCAAGCTGGCCGACCGCGGGAGCTTTCAGGCAGTCGGCCTCGTCATGGATGCAGCATCGTTTCTGTCGGAACTCGCCAGGCTGTTGGGGAGGTCAACATGAGCCGCCTCCTCGTCTGTCCTCCGGAGTTTTTCGGAATTGAGTATGAGATCAATCCTTGGATGCGTCTTACCAATCGTGTGGATCACGGAAGGGCGGTGCGACAATGGCATGAGTTGATGCGCGTGTTTGAGCAAGACCTTGGCGTCGTTCTCGAACGAATGACTCCCATTCCTGGGTTGCCCGATCTCGTATTTACGGCCAATGCCGGCATCGTGGTTGGACGAACCGCCGTCGTGAGTCGCTTCCGGTATCCTGAACGGCAACGAGAAGAAGCGCACTTTGAGAATTGGTTTCGCAAGCATGGCTATGAGGTGATGACGGGAGAAGCAGGCATTCATTTTGAAGGTGCGGGGGATCTCCTGGGCTTCCCGGAATACTGGTTCGGCGGCTATCGACAGCGATCGGATATCCGCGTCTTTCCAATCCTCAGTGAGCATTTTCACCGAGAAATTATTCCGCTTGAGCTCGTCGACAGCCGTTTCTACCATCTGGATACCTGCTTCTGTCCCTTGAGCGGCGGCGAGCTCCTGTATTTCCCCGCCGCATTCGATAGCTATGGCCAGACCGCGATCGCAGAACGTGTTCCGGACAAGCTGCGTCTCACCGTTCCCGAAGATGAAGCTTTGAAGTTCGCCTGCAATGCCGTTTGTGTCGGAAAACATGTCGTCCTTCCTGCCGGATGTCCCACCACTCAGGCTTGGCTTCGCATAAGAGGGTATGAAACCCACCCGGTTCAGCTCGATGAATTCATGAGATCCGGTGGGTCGGCCAAATGCCTCACGTTGGCGCTAGATTGAGTCTCGACGTTCGTCACCTATCGCGTTTGAATCGGTGAAATGTGACGTCTCTCGGCAACTGGCGCATGACGGCTGACGTCCTATTTCTTCCGAAAGAGAAACGCGCCATACATGCCGGCAATTGCGATCGTGACGAGTTCGATTGTCAGGAGCATGCGGCTCACGACAGCTTCTGGGGCAGGAGGAGAGAGGATGAAATACATGCCGAGAAACTCCGGTGTCTGCGTCGGCGGGGTCTCCCATGGAGGGAATAATACGGCGAGAATCAGAACGCCAACCATCCCATAGAGCACCGTGAGATTGAGTTGATGCGGCGCCGTGGTCGTATGGTGTTGGGAAGCCGGTGGGCTCTCCGATCGACCGTCGAGTCGTCGTCCGCATTGGATACAAAAACGGTTGATCTCCGGTTGTGACCGGCTACAGACAGGGCAGGTTTGCATTGCAAATACTACCGGTGATTTACCCGCGCATGCAAACCTGAGTCGTGGCGGCTAGTACGAGGATAGAACTGCGGGGGGAGATTGAGGTTCGGAAACTATTGGTCCATTCAGAAATGATAGCTGAGCCCCCCGGCTACGAGATGCATATTATAAGTCGCGGCTATCCCAAGAGTTTCATCAAAATTGAATCGGACCCAGTTGTATTTCCATTCCCCAAAGACAGCGACGTGTCGGGTGATAAAAAATTCTGCACCAATCTTAGCGTTCACCCCTACCCTTGTATTGCTTTGACTGGCTTCAAACCCCTGCTCTGTGATGTTTACTCGCGCAAAGAATATCCCAGGCCCGAATCCGATATACGGCTGCAATCTCCCGTTAGGATAACGGAACATGAGATTAACCGGGGCTCACATCAAGACCCGTAGATGGTTACCCGGAAGGGAGACAGGGCCGGTTACTGAGATCGGTAACGTTCCGAGCCCGGGGAGGAATGTCCCAGCCGGAATTGTCCAGGTTGTCTCCAACTGCTTCATATGTGGCGTCGTGTTATAGACTTCAGTTTCCAACCCAAACCAACTTACTCGCGAAAAATAATAGCCGGCCTTTGCACCATAGAGAAAAGACGACTTGAGCGGCTGATCAGGCATTTCAAATGGGGGAGAAGTGGCGTTAAACTTCGCATCGGTCAACCCACCTCCAATTGAAGGCCGCGCGGCCCCCAATTGTCCAGCAATATAGGCTTCCGGATACGCGTTCGGAACAGCCAAAATTACCGAAGAGATTGTTAGAACTACCGCCCTGATTCCCCAACTGGGCCATGAAGCATGTTGTAGTTTCATCAGAACCTCTTCCGGATAGCTGTATCCGTGATTACCGTCAATCCTATGATTTGGATCCGTGACGGCAAAGGCATTTGTGAAATCCGGACAAGGGAAATGTTGGCCGCATGGCATTCACGCAGAATGCGTTTCTTTGCGCATATGGCGAGCTTGGCGAAATAGGGTAGCCGTTCCATTCATTGACAGACACTCGATAGCTTCCTATATAATCCGCCGTCCTGAACGGATGGATGATGATTTCTCCATGAGGCTGAATCGCGTATGCCGACCACGATCACCAAGATCGGCGTTATTGGAGCCGGAGCCTGGGGCACAGCTCTGGCCAAACATCTGGCCGAGAAGGGGTTGGAGGTTCGTCTCTGGGCCTATGAGCACGATGTCGTCAACGCCATCAATTCCTCACACGAAAACCCGATCTTTCTCAAAGGTGTCTCGCTTCCTCCAGGTTTGACGGCCACCTCCTCGCTCGGTGAAGCCGTCACGAACCGCGACGCGGTTCTGTTTGCCGTTCCTTCGCACCTCACCCGATCTGTGTTGCATCAGTTGGCACTCTCCATCGCTGGTCCCCTGCCGTTCGTGTGCGCAACCAAAGGTATCGAGGAAAACACGGCCAAGCTGATGACCCATGTGATGGAGGACGAGTTGCCGCCGTCCATGCACCGCTCCCTCATGGTGCTCTCCGGACCAAGTTTCGCGTCAGAATTCAGTGCCGGCAAACCCACGGCCGTATGTCTAGCCGGCACCGATGAGCAATTGGTGCGGCGGTTTCAACAGGCGTTGATGACGCATGCATTTCGGGTGTACGCCGACACAGACGTCATCGGGGTTCAACTCGGCGGTGCGCTGAAGAATGTCATGGCCCTGGCAGCCGGCGTGATCGATGGTCTGGGCCTCGGACTCAATGCCCGCGCGGCGCTCATTACCCGAGGCCTGGCTGAAAGCATCCGGCTGGGGGTGGCAATGGGAGCCGATTCGCGCACGTTTTATGGACTTTCCGGGGTCGGCGATCTGGTGCTGACCTGTACGGGCGCGCTGAGCCGTAATCAGTCAGTTGGTGTCCGGCTTGGTCGAGGGGAAAAGCTTCAGACGATTTTGGCCGGAATGCAGGCTGTCGCAGAAGGCGTTCGAACGGCGCGTGCGGCACTCACGTTGGCCCGTCACTATCAAGTCGATATGCCGATCATACAAGAGATCAACGCCGTCCTGTATGACGATAAATCCTGTTTGAAGGCCGTCCGGGATTTGATGGAACGGGACGCAAAACCAGAGAAAGGATGGGCATGAATCCGGAAGGACTTGAGCGGCTGTTACAGCAGATCCGTCACGGACAAGTTACCGTGGAACAGGCGCTTCAGCGCTTGCGGTCATTGCCTTTTGAGGATCTGGGCTTTGCCTCGCTCGATCATCATCGATCGCTGCGACAGGGGTTTCCCGAGGTGGTCTTGTGTGAAGGAAAGACCACGGCGCAGGTCATCGCCATCGCGCGGGCACTCATCAGGAAACAGGGCCCATTTCTGGCGACTCGTGCCGACCCATCGGTCGCGCGTGCCATTCGCCGTCTGGATCGACGAGCACAGTACTATCCCGATGCCCGCATTGTGGCGATTCGCGCCTCCAGGCAAAAGCAACATGGGCATATACTCATGGTGACCGCAGGAACTGCAGACGTGCCCGTGGCGGAAGAAGCCCGTGTGACCGCAGAAGTGATGGGAAGCCACGTCGAAAGGCTGTACGATGTCGGTGTCGCGGGTATCCATCGGTTGCTCGGAAAGAAAGATCGGCTGTTCGATGCGCAGGTCGTCATCGTCGCAGCCGGTATGGACGGCGTCCTGCCGAGTGTGGTGGGAGGCTTAGTCCACTGTCCTGTCATTGCCGTGCCGACCAGCCGAGGCTATGGGGCAAGTTTCGGCGGAGTCGCTGCACTATTGACGATGCTCAATTCCTGCGCGGCGGGTGTGGGAGTGATGAACATCGACAACGGATTCGGCGCGGCCTGCCTTGCGCATCGGATCAATATGTTGGGGGTGAAGAGCTAGGCGTGGGAGAGACAATGAGACACTATTTCACTTCCAGTATGCCTCGCTTCGGCCAAGCGACCATCACGGTGCGTAACCCCTTCTCTCCGTTTGCCAACAACTTTGTCCGCACTTCATACGAATAGGTGCCAACCTCGACAAGTTGCTTGCGGTGATCCTGTCCATCCCAAGCAAGTTCGACGGACACTGTCGATCGTTCCAGCTCTCCATTTCCCGCCGATGGGATGAGAACAGGCTGTCGGTGCGTGAGGAATCGGAGCGAGGTCTTCGAAGGAGAACTAATGAGCGATGTCACCTCAAGAATTAGGTCTCCATTGACTTCCTTCGGAAACTGCACCGTAACGGAAAACTGAAGAGGCCCATTGCCCAGAGTATACGGGGTCGGCGCAATGGAAAGGCCGACAATTTTGAGCCCAGGCTCTGGCCTGGGAACGCGGGAGGACTTCACCTTTGCAAAACTGTCGGCTGGGAGGAAAGCAGTCAGACAACCGCAAAGGGTGAGAAACACGAGCAGGAGTTTCGGACAATGAAGATTGCTTGAAGTTTTCAACGAAAACACCGAACCTACTTTCATGGGTGGGGGTGGCGCATTCGCCGCGATGCACGGTGAATGCAACTCAACGCATTATTGCATTATTAGGGGGATAACATAGCATCCTTGGGGTGTCAACGAAGCGTGGACATTGAGCCAATGATTGCCGTTCGGCAATAGGTTTGGGTAAGATGTCCGGTCGTTTTACGTGGAGCGAGGGAGGAACTCGGTGGGTCGGCATTTACACTTCGATTGTTTCTCCGGTGTCAGTGGAGACATGGTCCTCGGCGCGCTGGTGAGCGCCGGGCTCTCGTGGACAGACTTGATTAACGGACTCAAGCGCCTACAACTCAGCGGGTACCAACTACGGAAGCGTGAGGTGCATCGTGGCGCGCTCCCGGCGATAAAGGTCGATGTGATCGTTCAACAGGGGTTTCAACGGCCGCTGACTCTCTCCCGTATTCAGAAGATCCTTGCCGGCAGCACGCTGCCCGGTCCGGTCAAGGAACGTAGTCGATCGGTCTTCGATCGACTGGCTGAAGCAGAAGGCCTAGCCCATCGAGTCGCTGTGAAAGATGTTCATTTTCATGAAGTGGGGGTTGTGGATTCGTTTATCGATGTCGTCGGAGGCGGGCTGGGTTGTTATCTCTTGAACGCCGCCCGCGTCACCTCGTCCGCCATCAATGTCGGGGCCGGTTCCATTCAGACCTCACATGGGCTCTTACCGGTTCCAGGACCGGCTGTGGCGGTGCTGGCGAAGGGAATCCCGATTTACGCAGCAGGTCCACCCTGCGAACTCGCAACTCCCACTGGGGTTGCGCTGCTTCGGACATTGGCGTCGGAATTCGGCCCTATGTCGCCCATGAAAAGTACGACGGTTGGCTATGGGGCCGGCGACCACGATCCTGACGGATGGCCCAACGCTTTGCGCGTGTTTCTGGAAGAAGAATCCTCGTCGGAGATGCGTCGGACCGAACGGATGATACAAATTGAAACGAATCTCGACGACCTCAATCCACAGACCTACGAATACGTGATGGAACAGCTCTTTCACGTCGGTGCCGTTGATGTCGCGCTGACTCCCGTCGTCATGAAGAAAAGTCGACCGGGAGTCGTGCTGAGCTGCCTGGCCGCTGAAGACCGGACGGATGCCGTGCTCGAAGTCCTCTTCCAGGAAACGACCACGCTCGGAGTACGTCTTCACGAGGTACGCCGACATCTCCTTGCACGACGATTCGTCCCTGTCACGACCCAAGGTGGAGTCGTTCGCATGAAAGTCGCCAAGGTCGGCGCGGGATGGGAAAAAGCAGCTCCCGAATATGAGGACTGCAAGGCCATCGCCAAACGAACCGGTCGCCCGTTGAAGGCGATCATGGAGGAGGCACTGCTGGCATATCCACAAGGGTACGGTAAGAAGAGACCGGCGAACGTGCGAGGCCGAGCGTGACCGTTCTGTATTACGTTCTCCTCTTTGTCGTGTCCGTTGCGGTCACGCTAGGCGGTTGCGCGCTCTTTACCAATGCCATTGAATGGCTAGGCAAGCGGCGGGGCATCTCCGAGGGCGCCGTAGGTAGTATCTTTGCTGCAATCGGCACAACCCTGCCTGAAACCTCAATCCCGATCATTGCGATTTTCTTCGGCGACAGCCGGGAAGAGGTTGAGGTCGGCTTGGGCGCCATCTTAGGCGCGCCGTTCATGCTCAGCACATTGGTATTGCCTATATTGGCAGTTCTTCTGCTGCTCTATGCGCGGGCAGGCAAGCGGACTGCCCGATTTCATCTTGATTATCGCGAAGTCCTGACAGACCTCACGTTTTTTATGATCGGATATTTTGTCGCGTTGGGTTGCGTCTTCGTGCCCTCCAGGCTGATTCATCTCATCGCGGCTGTTACATTGGTCTGTTTGTATATTTACTACATGAAACTCAAGTTCGCACCCGCTGGTGATGAAGAAGGGGGTGAGCTCGAGCCGCTGATTTTCGACAAGGCCGCTGCCATACCATCGTATGCAATGATCGGATTTCAAGCCCTCTTGGGTTTAGGTGGGTTGATCGTAGGCGCCCATTTATTCGTCATGGCTGCAGAATCGATGGCCGGCTTATTCGCCATGTCGCCGTTGATTTTGGCGCTGCTCATCGCCCCGCTCGCCACCGAGCTGCCGGAGATGTCCAACAGCTTTCTCTGGCTCTATCGCAAGAAAGACCGACTCGCCGTGGCCAATGTCACAGGAGCCATGGTTTTTCAAGGCACTTTCCCGGTCGCTCTGGGGTTGATCGGAACCGAATGGTCGATTGCACCATCGGCATTGACCACCATGATCTTGGCCGTGCAGGCTGTTGGACTCTGCCTCCTGCAGATTCTGATCGGGGGTCGATGGTGGCCGTGGCTACTCGCCGCCAGCGCTGTGTTGTATATCGGCTATACAGTGTATCTCTATGTCAACTGAATCGCGGTCAGCTCGCAACCGTTCCTCATCTCTCCGACTCCCCTTGCTGGGGATTACGATGGGAGACCCGGCCGGCGTCGGCCCGGAAGTGATCGCCAAGGCTCTGTCTGGAGCCCACTGGCACAATGTTTGCCGACCGATCGTCATCGGATCGCTTCCTGTCATGGAGCGAACGATCAAGGCACTGAAGCTCAAAGTGAACATATCTCGAGTTCACGGTCATGAAACGACGGCGCCACGCAGAGGAACGGTGGCCGTGCTAGACCCGCTGGAGACACCATTGGATAAGTTCATACCCGGTACTGCTGCGGCAGAGACCGGCGCTGCTTCAGTCGCCTTTATCAAGAAAGCCGTCGAACTGGCTCAGATCGGCTGTATCGATGGAATGGTAACGGCGCCCATCAATAAAGAAGCCATCAATATGGCCGGCTGCCGGTACCCTGGCCATACCGAATTGTTGGCCGATCTCACCCACGCGCACGAGTCGGGCATGATGATCGTGGGCGGGCCGTTACGCATCATGTTCGTCACAACACACGTCGCGGTCAGAGACCTCTCGCTGCTGCTGACCCAAGCAAAGATTGAAAAAGCGATTCGCTTGGCTCAATCGGCGTTGACGACGCTGTTCGGCATCAAACGTCCCAGGATCGGAGTAGCTGCTCTCAATCCCCATGCCGGTGAGAATGGATTGTTCGGCGATGAGGAAGCCCGCCTGATTCTTCCAGCAGCCCGTGCGATGCAGCAGGAAGGTATCTTGGCAAGTGATCCTCTACCGGCTGACACCCTATTCGGGAAAGCCTCGAAAGGGTCCTTTGACGGTGTCGTCGCCCTCTACCACGATCAGGGCCTCATTCCCCTCAAGCTTGTCGCCTTTGGCACGTGCGTCAATCTCACCGTGGGTTTGCCTATCATCCGCACCTCAGTGGATCATGGAACAGCTTTTGATATCGTCGGGAAGGGCCTCGCCGATCCCGGAAGTCTGATTGAGGCCATCACGCTGGCTGCCAAGATCGCTCAGAATAGAATGGCGGCAACTCCAACCAAGAAGGGGCGGGCCGGACATGTCGCCTGATAGGCCGAAGGGACTTACCGTGATCCTGCAGCAGATTGACGAATTGGAGACTCTCAAGAAACAGACCCTTCAAGATCTGAACACTGTCGCCGGGACGGAACGAATAGCAAAATGGAAAGTGCGCACCGTGTCGCTTATCACTGATGCCGTCGGTCCTCTGGAAGGACAGGCAGTCGCTCGTATCCAACCGGGACCGTCGTTCACGAACAACCTGGTTGAAGAGTTTATAGATCTCGTGGAATGTTATCGCTCGCCACTGATAATACTCGCCAAGCGATTGTCCCTAGCTCCTCCGACTGAGAGTTGACGGGTGGACTCCCCTCTCCCTCCTACAGCGATCAAACGTCTTGGGCAGAATTTTCTCGTAGACCCCAACATTGTCCGAAAAATCGTCGCGCTGGCTGAGCTGACCTCGACCGATACCGTTTTGGAAATCGGACCTGGCCGCGGCTTCCTTACGGAAGCACTTTGTCGTACTACCGGCCACGTGACGGCGATCGAAGTCGATCCACGGCTCTATGCGTACCTGACCGAGCGACAGCCCAAGTTGTCGAATCTCACGCTCGTCCTCGACGATGCGATGGTCTATCCGATCGAGCACCTTCCAATTGGCGCCATCGTCGTCGCCAATCTTCCCTATTATTTGTCCACTCCCCTCCTCTTCCGGCTTCTCGATCAGCGCAACCGTTTTCCCCGCATGGTGCTCATGCTGCAAAATGAGGTCGTCGATCGATTAGTCGCAAAACCCGACAGCTCCGACTACGGAGTGCTTTCAGTCATGGCGCAGTATGCGGCAGAGATCACGAAAGCGTTCCGAGTCTCTGGTCAGTGCTTCAGACCAAGACCGGAAGTCGGCTCTGCTGTGGTTCTGCTGAAGACCAAGCATCAGAGAGCGCTGAGCCAGGAGGAAGAGCCTAAATTTTCCGCACTGGTGAAAGCCGCCTTCGCCCACCGCCGTAAAACGCTGGTCAATTCGCTGAAAGATCAGGGGTACGAGCAGAAACTGGTAACAGCAGCATTGAATTCCCTCGCACTCTCTTCCTCCACCCGTGCGGAAATCCTTTCCATCAAGCAGTTCATCGAATTGACTCGCCGCATTTATGGGACGGCATTCTCGAGCCTTCACCCATAACAACTGCAAGCCTGAGGCAAGCCGCGTTCATAGGGGGCTCTGAATCGATTGGAAGTCGTATTACGTGAACCAGTGGTGACTGGAAAGTCAACATTGTGCGTGCTCGACACACTACGTGGGTCGCATGTGAATTTTGAAAATGACGCGACGGCTCTTATCGCGGTCCAGGTGTCCGGCATCATTGCGTAGGAGGTTCTGTTTTCCACGCCCGTTCGCTGTGGCTTTCTGTAAGAAGCATTCGTATGCCCAAGGAAGCTTCTCGCGAATCACTTCCAAGCTTTTCGCCAGTACGGCAAAAGAGCGTTCCTGACTGAGTTTCAGATTGCGTATATCGTCACCCAGATCGTCAGTGTACCCTTCAATGACAAAGGCCTCCACTTCTTGCTCTCCAGGATTGCAGATGAGTGAGGCGTAGTGAGGCATGGCCTCGGACAGGAAGGTTTCGGCAGTAGGAAGCAATGCGCTCTTCCCAAACTCAAAGTTGATCGCCGCATCCGGCACCGTAATGGTGTGGACGTTCGGCCTTTCGGCTTCCAGTGGTGGATGGCGCAGGTCAAGTCTCGATGTCATGTCCGTCGGTGAGGCACGGCTCCTGGTTGGATCGGTATTTCCATCTTGGACACGGGTCACATAGGCCACGAGCAAGAGAATGAAGATGACGGCGAGCGAGGTCATCAGATCTGCAACCCCACTCGTCACCACAGCTGAGCCGTCACGAGAGTCCTGTGCGAAGATCGACTTCATGCCCTATGTTCCCTCTGTGCCGTTCCTGTGAAACGAGATGGCTTTCCTGGATCGCAGTCTTTATTCGCCGGACGTACAGGTTCTGTCGTCGCAGTTGCATTACTCCTGAGTTCCTGAAACATCGTTTCGATCTCAGATTGGGACAACTGCACCGAGGAGCATCGCTCCTTAATCGAGCGGTGGAGATCGTGAATGGCTTCCAGCAAAGGATTCATCAGGGGCTTTAACGCCCGCTGGACCTCGTGACCGATCATGCCGGGCAAATCATCGAGCTTCATCGGCGAATGTTTGGAATTCAGAGCCGTAAGCGCCTGTGAGGCGGAGTTCAGAGCTGCGACGGTTGATCCGAGGCGTTGCTGCACGACCTCTACAAGCTGATGCGCGGTATCGTTTCGGATGGGAGCGACTATGGTAGCCGGAGGTCCGTTCTGCGATGAGGAAACCTGGACAGATTGATCGGCAGCTTTCTGCGGAAACATTTCGTCCAGGAGGGAGATGCACTCTCGGTGTCGATTGTCCAGCCGATGCCAGAGGGAATTTTCGAGGAGGGTGAACGCATTGGCGCAGGCCAAGCCGACGATGGATGTGACAAACTTTCCTGAGAGCCCGTTGATAAGCCCTTGGATTCCATCGATCTCCGACCCATTCGCGTGGAGCTTGCCGAGGCCGATCAAAATGGCAAGGAAGGTGAACATCAAACCCATCCCCGTCATGAAGGCGGGAAGCTGCCGGTAAAAACGGACATTGAGATGGACGGTGCAGAGAGATTCGAACGAGAAAAACTCACTTGCGGAACGCTGACTGTGGACAGTCGGCTCAAGAAACCAGGCAGATTGCTCTACCTCGAGCGTCTTGCGGTATGAAAGCCAGTCTCTGACGAAAGCCTGCTCCGACCGTACCGCGCGATCCAGTGCTTGCAGATCGTCAAGATCACGGCGCGTTTCCGCCGACTCATCAAGACGCGCTCGCCTTTTGGCCAAGGCCGGGATGACTAGCCACTCCTTGGAAACCTGTCGCCGTGCCAGGACCAGAGGCGCGACGAACGACTGAAACCGCGAAAGCGTCCGTTGAATGTGTAACAGACCTCGGATGAACACCGCGCTATGCCAAAGGCAAAGGGTGAGGATACCCGCAGCACCGATCCAGCTGAGCAGAGGACTTTGAAGCCCGCCGACAATCGCCACGTCGCGAGTGAGCAATTCCCAAAGGGCAGTGAACGAATCCAATTCATCCATCGGACGGACCTCAGTGGGAACCCAAGCACCATTCACAGCAAGAGCAAAACTTGATCGTCTCCCTCAACTTCTGTGCCAGAGAGAGTGATGCGAAAAATAGCCGCGTATTGCTATGCCGTCGAGATAACGCCCTACCAGAATGGAAATTCTTGCCGCGAGGGAGGCAATTTCTGCAGGGAGCCCCCTTCCCTCTACGGTCCAGGAAAAAATTTGGCCTTCGGTCGATTGAAAGTCGGTTTTCGTGTTATGGTTTGATATGCTTGTTGTTTTGGGATCAGCAGAAGACATCCAAAAAGAGATGGTTCCAATGTTCTCAAGAATACGTTTAAGTCGACTTACCGGAATTATGTGTCTGGTGTGCTCGGTAATGGGATGCGCAAGCGAATTCTCCGTTTTCAGCGCATCCGGGGAACCCCTCCTGATTTCGCGTCGAGGATATACACCCGAAGGATGTACCGGAAAGGTTAAAGACGATGCCGCTCGCATGGGCGTCACGTTACGGTATGTTCATATACGTGGGACTACTGTAGGTCGTTCGCTATTATGGCCCTTTGAACCGGGGTACTCCTGCGAAGCGGCAATCGGTCCACCACAAGGTCCAATCGGTACTTACCCAGACAGTCCCCACGCTGTTTATCGAGTTCCTGACTGAGTCTCTCCTTTGCCCCGAGCTCTCTTCCTTTTAATGACCTCGGACGGCTGCGGAGGACTGGCGCTGGACGATCCTCGATAGAGTTGTTGGGATAAACCGCGATCCTGCCTGCCTTCATCAACCGGCGTCTCACCAGCCGGTGAGCGCGCATTCCTGAAGCCTCAGTCAGATTCAGAAAGCCAAGACGGTTCGTCGAGGTTATTCAAACTCACACAAACGGAATTTTTACGATGTCCGCACTTCGGTAATTCGCTTGTTGGATCAGTGTCCTACGCTATACTTAGTCCATGGCTGAAGAGAGGACTAGAGTAGGGAACCGGCTCGCATTGAGATCGCGATGATCAAGATTCTGCTGGTTGAAGACAACGACATCGATGCACGCCTGACTCAAGACATTCTGGCAGAATGGGGCATGGAAGAATTCGATATCATCCATGAGACTCGCCTGAGCGACGCAGTGACCCACCTGGCTCGAGCACGTTTTGATGCCATCCTCTTGGATCTGTCACTCCCGGACGGCTATGGGCTTTCAACAGTACGTCAAATGCAAGCCGCGAATCCTACAATTGCCATCATCGTGCTGAGCGGGCTCAACGACCAGACACTCGCGTTGCAGGCTGTCCAGAACGGGGCACAGGACTATCTTGTCAAAGGAGAGGGACAATCGGAGCTATTGGCCCGCTCAATCCGCTATGCCATAGAACGAAAACGGGCCGAAGAGCGGCTGACCTACCTTGCTCAATATGATCAGCTGACGGGCCTTGTGAACCGCACCTTGTTTCGTGATCGCCTTATCCAAGCCATGGCGCGCAGCAAGCGGCTCCAACAGCCTCTCGGTCTCATGCTGCTCGACCTTGATCAATTTAAACCGGTAAACGATACCATGGGTCACAATGTCGGTGATCAGCTTTTGAAGGCCGTCGCGGAACGACTTCAAGAGTGCGTGCGTGAAGTGGATACGGTCGCCCGCATGGGAGGAGATGAGTTTACGATTATCCTTGAAGGCCTCACGTGCGAAGAAGATATCACGCTTGTCGCACAACGAATCACCAAGTTAGTGGCGGAACCATTCCACCTTGGAGAGCACAGGGCGTTGATCGGAGTCAGCATCGGCATCACCGTTTACCCGACCGATGATCACGAAGTCGATGAACTCTTGAAGCACGCCGATGCCGCCATGTATCGAGCCAAACAACAAGGGGGAAGCTCATTTCAGTTTCACATTCCCGATGATTCGCCTTCTTCCAGCCGCTTGAGTTAATGACCATTGTTCTTCGGCGACTTCAGGCTGTGTCATCGACCGATCTGAGCAAGCGGTTGATCTGAGATTGAATAGGCACCCATAGGATTCGGTTCGAGTCGATTCATCGTGGGAAGCGCCGACAGCGCCGGATTGGAATGCGAATCGGGCGTCATGAGGATGCCCCAGTGCTGATTGCTCCGACAAACATTATCGACAATCAACCCTTCGGCATGCTGGAACAAAAGAATGCCGCTCAGCATGTTTTCTTCACACAGATTCCGCACCAGTTCCGGACGACTGCCCGGATCCCGAACCGCGATGCCGAAATGATGATTCTCAACACAGCGATTATCGGCCACTCGCGGTTGAGCGCCCGCAAACACGAAAATGCCCGACTCTCGATTGCGGCACACTTCGTTGTCGGTGAATGCGACCCGACATTCGGGTCCATACAACACCACTCCCGACAAGATGCCTTCCATCGCTCGGCACTGCGTGATGATGCATGTGGAATTGAGTATGTTGAGAGCCGAATGTTGATCGCTCCCGACATAGCGGAACGTGATACCGGTAATCCACCCCTCCGGTACTTCTTGTAGATACAGCGGCCCGCTACGCCGACAGAAGATTTGGACCTTATCTCGTCCGGCACCGACAAGCCGCACCGGTCGTTGAGTGACGACGAGCTTATCCTCATAGATGCCAGGACGGACATAGACCTGGTCCGATTCACCGACATCCTTCAGCGCTGCGCTTGGAGTCGGATAACAGCATCGATCGACAGGATCGACAACCAATGTTCGTCCGCCCAATGGATTGGCCGGAAGGGCCTCTTCACTCACGATGCTCTCCTCAGGAGATGTTTATTGCAACTTTCTGTACGGCCTTTGAGGGAAGCGCGGTCAGTGCATAATGAATTCGCCGATTAACGGTTCGAACCACTTTGTACAAATCTGTGTCTTCATCTACACGCCCCTGAAAACGCCCGAGACCGACGGATTTTGGAATCGAGCAAAATTCTATTTTTTCAGCGGTTCTCGTACAGGAATGGTCGTGGCTCTGGCATACCGATTGCGTATGTAAGCTCCTCGACAGCCATATAAGAAGATGGAGGCCTATTATGCTCCGCAAATGTATCAGGATTCTCATGATCCTATTTATTTTCTTCCCGGTTAGCCAGTCCTTGGCCGCCCCTACTCACCGGCAGGACACGACCCGCCGATTATACGATCGCGTCATGGATGAATTTAAGCACCGCGACTATGAGGCAGCGATGGCAGGTTTCCGACTCTTCATCGAGCTGCATAGCCAATCCGCCTTAGCAGCCAATGCGCAATATTGGATCGGAGAATGTCAGTATCGAACGAGACGATATCGAGACGCGCTCAAATCGTTCTATGACGTCGTGTCCAATTACCCGCTCAGCCCTAAATTGTCGGCGTCCACGCTGAAACTCGGTCAGACGTACACGAAACTGGGTGATCACGAGAAGGCACGCCTGATGTTCGACCGAGTCGTGGATCAATACCCTGATAGCCCGGAAGCAGAACTCGCTCGCAAAACCATCGAGGCTTCCCCCAGTGCCGAAGATTCGACGAATCAATCGCCGTAGGAGACAATCTGTTCGATGCAGGCAGCTTAGCTCTCTACGGCAACGGCGTTGCGGGATCAATCAGCTAACGATTGACGGAAAACCTTCTCGCTAATTGCCCATTACTTACTCAATGAGAGTCCGGTGAGAAGATGACAACGGGCAATCCAAAGGAAGTTAGGGAGCCCGGAATGGCAGAAAAGTCAGTCGCTTTAGAACGATATGTCCAAGCCGCCATTCGGCATGGGCAGGCCACATTGCAGAGCGATCCAGTCACTGCTAACGCCCGGTCGGATTGCCCAACGCATCGCAGGTCGCATGGATTTTGGTGGTCAGCCCGCCTTTGCTGAGTCCGATCGCTTCCTGTTCACCGGGCGGTTCATCTCGCCAAGAACCCGCTCACGGCGAGTGGGCTTGCGAAATCGTTCAAACGGACCGCCGCAAATGTCTGTTGTTGCATGGGCGCGCCTCCTCATCAGAATTGCGCTCCCTGTAGCACATTGCGAGCAGAGAATAAATCAGACCTTCCTTAGGTGTGGAATAGGAGGAAGATCGCGTCCTCTTTCGATTGAGGAATCACGGGAGTTGTCGGAGCCGCAGGTCGTCCACGGGTGGGCCGATGGCCTCTCGTGAAGGCGGGCATTGCGGACCGCAAGCGCGTGCGGCTCATGATCATCGGCGCTCTCAGTATGGGGGGGGATAGTGTTGGCCTTAGACGAAAGGACCGCCGCATGAATCCCATTTACCCACCTATTGACATGACCCCCAGCGAGCTTATTGTCGCACCGGAATGTTGGGAAGAATGATATAGTGGCCCAGAACATGTCCCCCGCTGCGCCAAGGCCAGAGTACAGTGTTAATTGTTGGAACGAATTATAGAAATGATTGAATCGGGGGCAACAAGGAGGGCTTCCATGTTCACAAGACGGCAATTCCTAAAAGCCAGCCTGGGTACCGTGGGAGCATCGGCGCTAGCACTTCATAGTTGTACGAGCGGAACGCTTATAAAACCAAAACTGGGGTGCAAGTCCAATGGTCTTATGCCAGGAGGCATGCAGAACATCGAGCATGTAGTGGTTGTAATGCTGGAGAATCGTTCGTTTGACAATCTTCTAGGATGGCTCTATTCGGATCGACAGAATCATCCCCCATACAATATTCCCACGTTGCCAACTCCAGCTTACGAAGGTCTCATTGAGAGAACGTTTTTCAACGAGGATGTTCAGACGAACACTGTAGTTTATGCGAGCGAGCCAACAAGTAGCTGGCCTCCCGATAACAATCCGATGCTTGTGCCTGATCCGGACCCAGGGGAAAGTTTCGAACAGGTGACGCGGCAAATTTTCGGCACGGCAAAGCCCCTACCGAATGCTCAGGCCGATATGTCCGGATTTCTTATGGACTATACAGCCCTAACGGAACCCACGGCTGCCGCCCAGATTATGCAGTCCTATAGCCCACAGCAGGTCCCCGTCGTCTCCGGACTGGCGAAGAGCTTCGCGGTTTGTGATCACTGGTATACCTCTGCCCCATGCGAGACATGGCCTAACCGTGGTTTCGTGCACACCGGCTCCTCGGATGGACATATCAACAACGATGATTATGAGCCGTATGATATTCAGACAATTTTCAATGTGATGTCTGCACAGGGCATCAGCTGGGGTGTATACACCGATACCATATATACTCCATCGCTGACGTATGTGCAGTTTCCGAGGCTGTGGTTCTCTCTTGAACACTTTAAGAGCTTCTCAACATTTAAGAGGCTGTGCGATGCTGCCATTAACGCCCCCGCGAGCGATAGGCTCCCTGAATACTCCTTTGTAGAGCCGAGGTTCACGATCGAGCGTGGAGAATTTGAGAATCAGTACCCCACGGATTATCACCCACCGTACAATGTCAGTACAGGGGAACAGTTCCTCGCTGAGGTCTATAATGCCGTTCGACAAAGTCCCTATCGCGACAAGATTCTTATGATCATCACTTTTGACGAACACGGTGGGTGCTACGATCATGTGCCTCCACCCATGGGAGCAGTCGCTCCGTATCCTGGGCCGGTCTCACGGGATGGGACATTCCATTTTGATCGTTATGGGGTACGGGTGCCCACCATCGTGGTCTCATCTTATGTACGACCAGGAACCGTGTTCCGAGCCGCCCCAGGTGCCACACCGTATGATCATACCTCTATATTGGCGACTCTTCGTGATTGGAAGAACATGGCTTGTAATGAACGTGGGCCATTTCTGCCAAGTCCTCGGATTAAAAATGCCCCGACGTTGCAATCCGTGCTAGCTTTGTCGGAAAGCAACAAGCGCACGAATTGGCCCGCGATTTCCTTACCTCCTGGGATAGGAGGGCCTGCCACTGAAGGGATCATGGAGAAACCCATCAACAGCTTACAGCTGAGCTTGCTGGTGGGCGTGGCTAATCAACGAAATAATAACCAGTATATCGGAAGGACTGCAGTCCATTCGATGCGCCAGCAAATAAGAACGCACAGGCATGCACTTGCCTTTATGAGGCCTGACCTAAAACTCGAAAAGTGATCACAACAGCCGCTTGAGGATCCGGCTGGTGGCGTGTCTTCTGGACCCGAAAGAGGACCCATCTCGGACTGATGGGACGTTTTGGTCAGCCGGGAGAAGGCCAGCCCATCCAGCGTGGGCACGATTCACCGGGAGGACTAGGCAACGAACCACCGAACAAGGAACCGTTCCAAATCGGGTGCTACGCGGCCTCCTGACGAGGGGTCCAACAGTTCCAACTGCCATGACCTGGCTACTTGTCCTACACCCCCACCGGTACCGTTTCGTGAGCGGACAATCAGGTTCGCATGGCGTCAATGTCCTCTTCGACAAGGAGACGATTCCATCATGATTTGCATCAAAAACCTCCTGTCGGTGTTCCACCGGCCGAGCAGCCTTCGTCATCACTCCTCTGCAGTGATCCCCAATTGAGCGACGAGATCGGGTAGCGAATAGTTCTTTCTTGACGGCAACTTCGTCAGCTTGATCCCTGCCGCGTCGAGCACCGACTCGATGACGTGCTGCCGTTCAGCTTGATGAGGTTGCGAAGATTCGTGCTCGATCTGCACGACCTGTTCGACCTGGCAGGAGCCGGGATGGACCAAGACAAAATCGACTCGTTTGAGTGCGATCTGACGCAAGATATCGGAACGCACCTTTTCCGTCGCTTTGACTTCTATAAAAGACCATAACGGTACCTGACTAAACACGAGGTAGCGCTCTTGGACGGCCATTTGGAGAAGGCTGTACAACGCAACCTCTTCTTTCTCGAGCAATCGGGTAGAATCGATGGTGACAGCGGGTGGGATGGCAAACGGCGATGCCTGCTTCTTTCTTCGACTTGCACTCCTCAGATAGCGCCAAAGGCCGATGATCACGGCAATGACCGTACCGACCAGAAGAATTCTCATTTCTTTTTACTTCTGCCTTTTCGAGGTCGCAGCCGGTCATACCAATGCAGGCCGCTAGGGACGATGCAACCCAACAACCTTGGGGATGCTGCCCCCGTCACCGATGGGACGTTCCCGCACTGTTCCATTATGGTCTGATACGCAAGAACGGCAAACGCCACCGATTCCAGCGCCTTACTGTCCCAACCGTGCGACTCAAATGACGTGACCGGCACTGGAGCAAAGATATCGGTTAAATGCCCCATGATCGCCCGGTTCCTGACACCGCCTCCACCCACAATCACGTCATCAATCCCTCCCTTGATCCATCGCCTCGCCGTACCGACCGCTTCGGCAGTCCATCGGCTACAGGTAGCCAGCAGATCTTCGACCGATAACCGACGTGTTTGTTGCCAACTGAGTAATTCATCCAGCATTTTCGCGCCGAAGGCTTCACGCCCTGTCGATTTCGGTGGCGCCTGAGAAAGATAGGGATGGGCGAGAAGTTTGGCGAGCAATCTTGAATCGACCCGGCCTTTGGCCGCCATACGCCCCTCACGATCCATCGAGGCCCGACCATTCGTGGTACGGGACATGATCCCATCGAGAACCATATTTGCCGGCCCCGTGTCGAACGCGACGAGGTCCTCAGAGCCTGATCCACGGGGAAGGTAGGTGACGTTGCTGATGCCGCCAAGATTCACGATGAGCCTGGCGCGACGTAGATGTCGAAACAACAGCGCGTGGACCCCGGGGGTAAGCGGCGCCCCTTGCCCACCGGCCGCAATGTCGCGTGGGCGGAAATTGGCCACTGTCGTAATCCCCGTCCGTTCGGCAATGACTGCGGGCTCAGCGATTTGCAATGTGGAGCGTATTGCGCCGACGCCTGTATCTTTGATGTCATGCGGCAGATGGTGCACCGTTTGGCCGTGAGATCCGATCAGGTCTATGTCTTCTGGGGATAATTGAGCCGACCGAATGACGCCTAGGGCGGCATCGGCGAACCATTCGCCCAAGAGTGCATTGAGGTGGCAAATATCCGCCACCATTCCAGAAACCGATGCTGAAAGAATTCGTTGCTGTAGCGAACGCGGGTAGGGAAGCGAATGAAACGCGAGCATCCCGACACGGAGGCCTGTCCTCTGACGGGCGATGGTCACCAGCGCCGCATCGACTCCATCGGCTGACGTTCCTGACATCAATCCGACAACCTTCATCTCCGGTATCCTTTCACCAGTCGTACGAATGCTGAGATGTTCACGAGTGGTGCTACGCTAATCGAACTTTGACGTGTGGTCAAGGAGTCGAATGGACAGGGCCTATTGAGCGACACGTCCTCCTGATGTCGTTGACACCAGAATACCCGGATGATACGGTCCCCGCCGATGTTTCTGGTCAACTACGTGTGGAAGTCGCCTGTCTTCTCTCTCCTTGCCGTGCTGGCAGGCTTCCTCCCCCCCTTTGGCGCCATTACAGAGGCTCGCGACCCGATTCCTGTGGTGGTCACGATTCCCGTCCTGAAGGATTTGGCGGAACAAGTCGGTGGCCCTCATGTGCGAGTCACATCTTTGTTGCGCGGCTACGAAAACGAGCACACCTATTCACCCAAACCCACCGATCTGGTCGCGGTCCGCAAGGCCAGGCTATTGTTGGAAATCGGCATGGGACTGGAGGTCTGGGTTTCATCGCTGGTGAAGACCGCTGGAGGCCGATCGTTACGTGTGGTCACGACATCCCAAGGAGTAGAGCTGATTCGCGACGACGCTGACGCTCATGACGAGACGCATCATGAAGGGGAAGGGGAAGCTGGGAATCCGCACATTTGGCTGGACCCTGAGAATGTCGCCATCATGCTGCGCCATATCACTCAAGCCTTCATCGAAGTGGACCCAAGTCATACGGCTGACTACCAGGCCAATCGAGCGGCCTACCTCCGACGGCTGGGTCAGGTACAACAGGAACTGCTCGAGCGGACTCAGCGGCTACCCGACCGGCGTTTCATCGCCCATCATCCAGCTTGGCCGTATTTGGCAAAGCGATTCAGCTTTCAGATTGCCGGCACGATTCATCTGCAGTCCGGTACAGAACCATCCGCCTATCATCTACAATTTCTCATCGAGAAGATTAGAAAGGAGAATATCAAGGTTGTCGTATCCGAGGTTCAACTCAGCCAGCGACTCCCGGAGCTACTGGCGAGGGAAACCAAGGCCCACGTCGTCGTCTTGACGGCAATGCCGGGCGGTTTGGCGGGAACTGAGACCTACCTCGACATGCTTCGCTATGATGTGCTCCAATTGGCCGGTGCGTTGGAAACGACCTCGTAACCGTTCTCATCTTAGCGCCGGAAGGAGCTTCGGATTCCGTGTCTAATCCCCGCGAACCGATCATCCGTTTCGACCATGCCTCCTTCGGATTTCCTGGGCTCATCGCGCTCCAAGACATCTCGTTGACTATCTACGAGGGCGAGTTCGTAGGAGTCATCGGCCCAAACGGATCAGGCAAGACAACGCTGTGCCGCGCCGTACTGGGGCTTCTCGCTCCAGTGGAGGGCCATCTTCATATCTTCGACTGTGCCTGTGATGAGCTCCGCTGCCACCATCGCGCAAAAATCGGCTACCTCCCGCAGAAAGGAGTTGTCGATCGGAATTTTCCGGTGACGGTTCTCGAAACGGTGATGATGGGTCGTTACGGAGCACTGGGCCTGTTCAAGCGGCCAGGGAGGAAGGATCGTGACATCGCGCTGGAGGCGCTGGCTCAGGTCGCAATGGAATCTCACAAAGATAATGCTCTCGGGCATCTGTCCGGCGGCCAGCAACAACGCGTCTTCATCGCCAGGGCCCTGGCCCAGCAACCCAAGGTCCTGATACTGGATGAACCGACGACCGGTCTGGATATCACCGCTCAACACAATGTCATTGAGTTGGTACAGCACCTTCATGACGAGCTCAAACTCACGGTCCTCCTTATCACCCACGATATTAATATGATCCGCTCACGTGTGGATCGAATGGTACTTCTCAGAACCAGACTCTTCGCCGCCGCTCCCCCCACAGAAGTTCTCAAACCTGAGATTCTTCACCAGGTGTACGGCAAAGACCTCGTGATCACGGAAAAGGATCTCGTCATCGTCGAGGATTACCACCATCACCACTAGGAGTTGACTCCTGTCCATGTTGGACCTCCTCGCCTACGACTTCATGCAACGCTCTCTGCTCGCCGCCGCGATGGTGGGAGGGCTCTGTTCGGTTATTGGGGTATTCGTGGTACTGCGGGGGCTGGCGTTCGTGGGTGCAGGGACGTCGCATGCCGCATTCGCGGGCGTGGCGCTCGGCTACTTGATGGGATGGCCGCCCTTGTTGCTGGCCATTGTGTTCGGCCTTGCCACGGTCTGGATTACCGGCTGGGTCGAAGAACGTGGCCGAATGAAACTGGATGTCTCGATCGGTATTCTCTATACCACGACAATGGCACTGGGCATTCTCTTTATCGGACTGATGAAAACGTACAATGCCGAAGTGTACGGATACTTATTCGGCAGTGTTCTATCGGTCACTCCGGAGGAATTACAGATCATCGGAGCGTTGAGTGTGCTCGTATTGGGTCTTCTGCTGCTGTTTGCCAAAGAGCTCTATTTCATCGCTTTCGACCAAGAGATGGCTGAAGCGTCCGGCGTACCTGCACGGCAGATATTTTTTCTCCTCCTGACGTTGGTCGCTTTGACGGTGGTAGTTTCACTGAAAACAGTGGGAGCCATCTTGGTCTTTGCCATGATCCTGATTCCAGCCTCAACCGCCTACCAACTCACTCATAGCCTCGCAGCACTGACCCTCTATTCCGCAGCAATTGGGATTCTGACCGCGGTAACCGGTGTTCTGATCTCTGCCCTGTGGGATGTGCCTTCCGGACCGGCTATTGTCTTACTAGCCACCACGGTGTTTTTCATCTCGGTTTTCTTCTCGCCGAAGCGTGTGCGCCGCACACGGCTCGCTCATTCCCATTAGGTACCTTGCTCCATTCTTACGATAATGCTATCTGTAAGACATAACCACCTCGATCATGAGACTATCGGTCTTCCTCGTGTAAGAAGATTGCGGCAAAGACCGATTATTCGATTGATCGCACTAGAGAAAGCCACGCACGAGAGGAGGGATTTCATGCATGGGCAAGCGTTCCGAACAGGTGTCCTTGGGTTGGTGTTCGCCATCGGCGTCGCTCTATTCCCCCTTTCAACCGGCGCGCTCGCAGAAGAGTTCGGCGGAACAGAGCCAGGCAAATGGGTATTGGGATTTCGAGTAGGGTTCGCTCCTCTTACCCAAGAACTCTCACGCGGCACTTCGACATCCATCGGGCCGCTCGTCAATTTTCAAGGTTTGTACAGTGTGAATACTTGGCTCTTGGTCGGAATGATGCTTGAATGGGAACGCCACGGAGTCAGCCTGGAGCGACCTGACATAGACCTCGGCCATCAAGATACGGTGTCGGTGCTACCAACAATGGAACTCCGTCCCGTGAAATTAGGTCGGATCATTCCGTATGTGAATATGAGCTTCGGCGTGAACATCAACAGTTTCGGCGAAGATACAGCGCGTCGCATCAGTCCCAGCAACACCTTTGCCTGGCGGTTAGGGTGGGGCGCCGATTACAAGCTCAATGAACGGTTCGCGCTCAATGCAGAGTGGGCCTACAAACGAAACGACGGCCATACTACCGATACCGGCGGCCGAAACAATGACTGGAATGCGTCTTCGTTTGGATTTCTCTTCGGCGGAAAGATGTACTTTTGATTTCATCTGATCTTGTCACGCAGGGCTGCCGGCAGCGGTGATGCGATGGTAATCGGTTTTCCTACTCAAGATGACTGTTCCGGCTTCGACTCCACACCATGCCTATCTGTTCTTTTGCGCTGAAGCCGAGTTTTTCATAAAACCCCGGCCGTCGGGTGCAGAGCCAAAAGAGCTCCACCCGTTTGAGGCGTGGATGATCGAGGATACGTCGGACGATCTCGGTCCCCACCCCTTGGCCCTGATACGTCCGATCGACGATCACATCCCAGATCGTTGCGCGATAGATAAAGTCGGTGAGTACTCGACCGAACCCGATAAGACGCTCCCCCTCCCAAGCACAGAGGGTCAGGTCGGTATGGCGTAGCATTTCCTTCGCATCATCGAGAGATCTGGCCTGGGCCCATGGGGCTTGGTGGAACAGCCCAAGGAGCTGAGATGCGTCAGGTGGGTCATCATGGGAGTAGGAGACGGCGGACTTGAGGGTTGGAGGCATCTTATACTAGAGTATCCTCCCGAATTGTCTTGGAGTGTATGGGGAAACCGATGTCAACGCAAGTCCGAACCTGCCCAAAGTGCTCTCAACTCATGTGGCTGAAAACTGATGAGTACGAGGTGCTCGACGATGAAACTGTTCGAGCGAAGTGCCCTCACTGCGGGAACACCGCTCGCTTCAAACTCGTCACCGTCGGCGCGAATGCGTTGGGACCCAAGATGGGCCACTAGCCGCCTTGCCGAGTTTTCAGCATTCAGAACTCAACACGGCGCATCACATACCTTGACCCGCGCCGTCCAATTCCGGCTTATTGCCTGGAAGGACTTTGTGTAGGGCGGCGCGGTACTCTTTGAGTCGCTTTTCGTCCATTCGTCCCATTTCAATTTCTTTATCCCGCTGCATTCGTTCCAAGTGATCCAATGCCGAGAGAAGCGGCTGAACGGCCCTGAGGAGGTTTCCGATTTCAAACGCCTCCAGCGATGACACCAAGGATTCATTCAGCGTCTTGTATGGGGTTCCGGCACTCTGGCTTCGAACACGTGAGACGATGGTTTCATAGCTATCAACCGCCTCGAAAGAAGGTTTCAGGCCCGAGGGCAGTGCGCTCACATGAACAATAGGCGGAAGTTTGGCGGCATAGAACTTGAGATGAGCCGTTAACCCTCCCACGGCATCAAGTACTTCGGTAGTCAGCATGCATCCTCGGCAACGTGCATGTCGGTAATTGGTACAGACGGCTTCTTCTCTCGGTGGATGATGAGCTGTTCAAGCGCATGCATCACCCGCTCCATATCGCCGGGCACCGACCTCGTGAAGTCCTCCACCTTGCTCGTCGCCGGATGAGTGAAGCCGAGGGTTCTTGCATGGAGCATCACCCGAGGAATCTCCACTTGTTCAATCATACACACTTTTCGCCCGCCATACGTGTGATCCCCCAGAATGGGATGTCCCAAGGAGGCGAGGTGGACCCGAAGCTGATGCGTTCTGCCCGTTCGAGGGTAGAGCAACACATGGGCCGCCGCTTTCCCATACCGCCGCTCCACCACATACTCCGTAACGGATTCCTTGGGACTGGTCGTTCTCGGGGAAAATTTCTTCCGGTCCTTGATGTCCCGGCCAATAGCCAGTTCGATCAGTCCTCGGCCCTTCTTGGGAACGCCCCAAATCAATGCCTCGTAGACTCTGGTAATGGTATGGAGCTTGAACTGCGCTGCAATAGCACGGTGCGCTGCATCGGTTTTGGTAATCACCATGACGCCGGACGTTTCTTTGTCCAGTCGATGGACAAGGCCGGGCCGTTCTTTCCCTCCAATGGTCGAAATGGTTCCACCCGACGTTTGAAAATGATGCAGCAGTGCATTGACGAGCGTACCGGTCCAGTTCCCTGGAGCAGGATGGACGACAATCCCGGACGGCTTATTCAAGACGAGAAGCGCGTCATCTTCAACGAGAATGTCCAGCGGAATCGCCTCTCCCTTGATCGAGAGGGGCTCCGGCTTCGGCACGTCCATGGTGATCCTATCGCCGGGTTTGATCTTGTGGCTCGGCTTTACCATCTGATCATTGATGCGGATGCGCCCCAGCTCGATCAGGCGCTGCAACGCCGATCGCGAGATATCTCGCTCTCGATTGACGAGAAAGAGATCCAGTCGCTTTGGTTGCTCTCCCGGTGTGATGGTAAATTCTGTAATCATGAGCGCGTACGCTACTAAAGAGCCTTGGTCAAATGCAATCGACGCCACCAGGCACTGTGTTTCTTTCGTAACAGCGGGCCATGGGAACAGTTGAAGCCCGCGAGGTGTTTTGTTAGGGTGCGCCCCTTGGAGCAACTCACATGGGCATACGATTTTCGCATTACGATCCAGAGGGGTTCTATGACGAGTTGTATGAGGGGAAGGGCCAACCGCGACCCGGAAGCACCCTGTTGCTGAGGAAGTTTGCGTCACTGCCGGAAGGGGAACTGAAAAAACGGCAGGAAGCGGCGGAACGCGTGATTCTCAACATGGGGATGACATTCGGCGTCTATGGGAGCGATGACGGCCATGAACAGATCTTCCCCTTCGATATCGTGCCACGGATGGTGTTGGCATCGGATTGGCAACACATTGAATCGGGGCTTCGTCAGCGCATGCGAGCGTTGAACTTGTTTATCGACGATGTGTACCACGATCAGAAGATCCTCAAGAACGGAGTGATTCCTCACGAGCTGATTTATTCGAGCAAGGGTTACTTACAGCCCTGCATGGGTCTCAACCCACCGCGAGGCATTTGGTGTCACATTGCTGGAATCGATCTCATCCGAATCAGCGATGGCCGGTACTATGTCCTCGAAGACAATACCCGTTGCCCGTCTGGGGTGGCCTACGTGTTGGAAGCCAGACAGGCCATGAAGCGGACGTTTCCTGAGCTGTTCGAGGCCTATCGCGTGCGGCCGGTTGATGGATATCCGATCCAACTCTTGGAAACCCTTCGGTCTCTTTCTGAGCTCCCTGATCCAACCGTCGTGATTCTGACGCCGGGCACTTTCAATTCTGCCTATTACGAACATTCCCTGCTCGCCCAAAAGATGGGGGTAGAATTGGTCGAAGCCAGCGATCTGGTGGTCGTCGATGGGTCGGTCCACATGCGCACCACCAAGGGGTCTCAGCGTGTGGACGTGATCTACCGGCGGATCAATGACGACTATTTGGACCCGCTGGCGTTTCGAAACGATTCCGTGCTCGGAGTGCCCGGTCTCATGGAATCATACAAGAGAGGCAGGGTCGCGCTCGCCAATGCGCCCGGCACCGGCGTGTCGGACGACAAAGCCATTTATGCCTACATCCCGAAGATCATCAATTACTACTTGGCAGAGAAACCGATACTCCCAAACGTGCCCACCTATGTCTGGTCGGATAGACGGGATCGGACCTATATCTTGGAGCATTTGGATCAGCTGGTCGTGAAAGCCACCAACGAAGCCGGCGGGTACGGCATGATGATCGGTCCTCATGCCTCGAAGCAGGAGCGTGAGGACTGTGCCCGTCGCATCGAGGCAGACCCGCGCAACTATATCGCTCAACCGACCTTGGCACTCTCGCGAGTACCTACCTTGGTGGAGGATCATCTAGAAGGGCGCCACGTCGACTTGCGGCCATATGTCTTGTATGGCCGTGATGTGTACGTCCTGCCGGGTGGCATGACACGAGTGGCGTTGCGGAAAGGCTCCCTCGTAGTGAATTCTTCACAGGGCGGAGACAACAAAGACACATGGGTTCTTTCCTGAGCACCTCTTTTACGAGTGCATGGGATATCGGCAACGGCCCAATAGCCGGGAAGCAGGCTGCGTCTGGTCAATGATGCTGAGCCGAGTCGCCAGTTCCATCTATTGGCTGAACCGCTACATCGAAAGGGCAGAGAATTATGCTCGGTTCATCGAGGTGAACTTGAACCTGACTCTGGACTTCCTAGAGGGACCACGGAACAATGGGAACCATTGGTAGCGACTACGGGCGATCATGAGAGCTTTGCAGGCCGCTGTGGGAAGGCCACCAAAGAAGCCGTCATCCAATTTCTCTCGATCGATGCCCTCAACCCTAACTCAATTCTGTCCTGCCTCACGGCAGCTCGGGAAAACGCTCGATCAGTACGAGAAGTCATCTCCACCGACATGTGGGAGCAAGTCAACCGTTTTTATCTCATGATGAAGGCCGCTGCCTCGAACGGCCTGTCCAGCGGCAATCTTCATGCCTTTTGGGCGGATGTGAAGGCAAACAGCCATCTCTTTCTGGGCATTACCGACGCCACCATGTCGCACGGGGAAGGCTGGCATTTTGCCAGACTCGGCCGCCTGCTTGAGCGAGCGGACAAGACCTCGCGCATTCTCGACGTGAAATACTTCATGTTGCTGCCGACCGTCGCAGAAGTCGGTACGCCGTTCGATATCATCCAGTGGTCCGCATTGTTGAAATCCGCCAGCGCCCTCGAGATGTATTACAAACGTTTCGGTCGTATCTCTCCGGACGATGTCACGGCGTTCCTGATTCTCGACTCGACATTCCCGCGAGCCATCCGGTACTGTCTCATCAAGAGCGAAGATTCGTTGCACGCCATCTCCGGATCCGAGCACGGGTCCTATCAAAACCAAGCTGAGAAACGGCTAGGGCGGCTGCGCGCCGAATTGGATTTCGGTGATCTTGAGGACTGCGTGTCGGGCGGCCTCCACGAATTCTTGGATCGCATTCAAGCAGAGCTCAATCGTGTGGGGGACGCTATTTTCGACACCTTCTTTGCCCCTCGCCCCATCCACAATACAATCACCGGAGCGGAGGCACAATGACCTTTTGTCTAGGGATGAAAGTTGAGGAAGGGCTCGTCGGTATTGCCGACACCCGAGTGACGACAGGCGCGGAATGTATCATGGCGCGAAAGGTTTCCATCCATCAACATGGACGGCATTCGATGTTTCTCATGACATCGGGCCTCCGTTCCGTGCGCGACAAGGCGGTCACCTATTCGACGAAGCGATCGGCGATAGTGATCAGACCTTCGATAAGTTGTTCAAAGCCGTCAACGTGTTTGCGGCTCAGATTCGCCGCGTGGCCGAGGAAGATAAGGCTGCGCTCGATAAAGCAGGGTTGATCTTCGACCTCCACGCCTTGGTCGGCGGTCAGCTGGAGAGCGACTATGCGCACAAGCTCTATCTCATCTACCCTCAAGGGAATTGGGTGGAAGTGAGCGAAGGCACTCCTTATTGCATCATCGGCGAAACCGGCTACGGCAAACCGCTTCTCGATCGCGTGCTGCGGTACCACTCCAACATGGACCTCGCGCTGAAGGTGGGGTTTCTGGCTTTCGATGCCACTCGCACCAGCTCGAGCAGCGTCGAATACCCTCTCGATGTCGTGCTCTATAGGCACGATACGTTCGACATCGTTGAACAGCGCTTTCAGAAAGAGGATCTCGCCGAGATTTCAGCATGGTGGCAATCCCGCATTTGCGAGTCGGTGGAGAAGTTACCGTCAAAGTGGATCGATCGCCTGCTCGACTCGCTTCCCCATGACACCAGATCATCACCCAAAAACTGCTCCGATACATCTTCGTAGATCTGCTTCGGAACGAGAAAGCGCCAACGGCTCTATCGTTTCATCTCGACTCCGAGAGTAGAGAATTTGTCGATGGGCTGGCGGCGTGCACGATAACCTGTCGCTGACGAAAAATCGCAAGTGCGCGCTGTCCGGCCTCGTCCGCCTCTTGATGCTGTGCGAGCGCTTCATAGAGGGACGCCAGCAGCGCCCAGGACGCTGCCTCACCGGACGGATCGCGTAACGATTGATAGAGGGGTCACTGCGCGCTTCGCCGATCCTATTCCTTTCTCCTGTTGGCCGATGGCGCCATAGACAGCAGACAGGCGGTAGCGCAACGCCGCTTCCATACCGGCTTGAGGTCTTTGCTCGACCAGCGCAAGCGCCTGTTCGTAATACTGCTTCGCCGCGTCAGGCTCATCCATGATCAAACGGGCATCGTCGAGCGCAACCAATGCCGCGAGTGTCTGATCGTTGTCCTGACGGTTGTGGGCAGCCTGGAGTGCCTCTTCAAGGATCTGGAGTCCTTCTTGGGTCAACCCGTCGGTGGTCCGTAGGAGCCCGAGTTGTATTCTTGCCAAAGCCACTCCTTGAACATTGCGCGACCGACTGTATCGGTCCACCGCTCGTTCAAACAAGCGTCCGGCTTCTTCTCGCGATCCCAACCAGGCAGAGACTTTCCCGAGCGTCAACAGCGCATCTCCATGAGCCGGGCCGGCGGGAACTTTTGAGAAGATCACCAAGGCATCACGAAGCTGCTCGGCGGCGGCTTCTCTCCGGCCCTGTCGTTCGAAAATCGAACCGATCCTTGTCAGGGCTGTGGCTTCGCCTTGCCGCTGTTTGGTCGCGCGGAACGATTCGCGCGCTTGTCCATAGTACATGAGGGCTTCCGAGAAGTGGTTCTGTACGTCGTGGATCTCGCCGATCCGAAACAACTCGTCTCCCTTCAATGTCCTGGCCGAAGATACCTGCTGAAAGAGCCAGGGCTCATCGAGCGGCCACGCGCCGGAGGAAAGAACGAGCGTCACGAGCAGATGGAGCGGGGTCACAGCATACCCTACCGTTCCCGCGTCTCATCGGTCAAATATCATGAAAGAGAGAACCTAGGCGCAGGCGGCTTGATGACGTGGCAGCGCAGGCGGACATAATCAACCGACCAGCGGCCATCGGGAGTCGCCAAGCTCGGTCGCAGCGCCTCACGCACTCGCGTGAGGAATTCTGCCCGACTTGCGCTGGGGATGAGAAGGAGAAACGGCTGGGTGAACATCTCTAACCACTTTGTGATATCGCCGGGTAACTCGGTAGGACGAGGAAATATGTCGATGGAGATGACCTGAAAGCCTTGTTGTTCCAACCTCGCACGATACTCCTCTCCGGTCGGGAAGTACCAGGGTTGAATGGCAGTGGGATCGCAGCCGTAGGCCCGGAGAATCTTGTGAAGCCCGGCCAGTACTTTGGTGAGATTGCCTCTCCCACCAAACTCTGCGACGAAACGCCCGCCTGGTCGCATTGCCCGCCGGACACTAAGCAGAACTTCATCGGGTTTCACCATCCAATGCAATGCCGCGTTGCTGAAGACCGCGTCGAATTCTTCGTGGAAGGGAAGCTGATGCCCATCCATCACGTGAGCATGGACGCCGAGAGCCTTCGCCGCCTCGACCATCGCCGGGCTCGAATCTACTCCAATCACGTCGCAGTCTCGATCCATGAGCTGCTTGGTCAACACTCCATCGCCGCAACCCACATCCAAGACACGTTCGCCCGGTTCGGGAGCCAGCATGTCAATCAGCGGCGCGCCGAGGTCCGTCACAAACCTCGCATGCTCTGCGTACTGTTGGGGATTCCAGTGTTGTTGGGCAGACATGGGAGACTCGATCTAGATCAATGAGCGAAACATAATGAGCGCGTCTTGGTACTGACCGTCGTTCGCATGGACCGCGCCGGGAATGACGCCTAACACACGGAAGCCAAGTTTCTCCCACAGATGGCGCGCGGCTTGATTCTCGGAAAAAACCAGGTTGAAGATCACACTGCGATAACCCAGCTCCTTGGCATAATCCAGCATCACGGCGCCGAGCAGCCGGCCCAACCCGCGATTCCGCCATTCCGGCACGACGATGAATCCCGCATTCGCCACATATCGTGCGCGGCCCGGCCAGTTCGGCTTAAGATAGAACGCGCCGAGCAATTCCGCATCCGTCTTTCGCGGCCGTTCATACGCCACCACTGTGCTCTTACCCCGGACCCAATAATCCAGAAATTCTTCCTCTGTGACCGGTCGTTCATGTGGATACGACGTGCCCTCAGCCACGATCCGGTCATATAATTTCGCCAGCGCGGGCAAGTCTCGGTTTCCTGCCTGCAGCAGCTCCACCGGCGTCTCGTCCTTCAGTTTGGCCTTAAGAGGAAACTGCATGGATGATCAGATGCCGAGTTGGGAGATGAAGCAATGGAAGCACTTGGTTAGATGTGGCGTACTTGTACGTGAAGAATGAGTATGAAGCAATATCATTTGTTGTCCCGTGCCGCATGACGAAATGCTGGAGCTGCGATTGAACAAGGCATAGATGGGAGAGTATGCTTCTGTGTCGTACGATCGTGTGGGCGCGTCAGGTCATGAGAGTAAGGGAATGGGGCCATGTCTTGGGTACCTTCCCACGATTGCTTGTTCCTCGGGGAACCCGCTGGTAACACACGCATACCTATTGACCCGCACAGTTTCATCAGCCCCTTCCGATCCGCTCATGTTATTTCTCGGACTGATCCGACACTGGGATTGGTCCGTCCACTGACACAACGATTTCTCATTTTTAGCTGCAGCGCAATTCATCGGCTCGCGAGGTATGACCGGTCAGACGATCCATTCGCACGCACAACAAGGAGGTATCTATGACGTTCCCCAAAAAAATGCTGTGGGTAGCTGCTCTGTTGGGATTTGCAATAGGAGGCGCGATTGTCCTGTACCCGGCTCGCACCTTGCCTGGGACCACATCGATCTGTCTGTCGATGGACCAGGTAGCCGACTACATCCATGCCGTCATCGAGGCTGACCGAGATTCGTATACCAGGCATGTCGTGGAACGCATGCAAACGAAAGGGATCGTCGTCGCCTCGGAAAATTGGGAAGCCATGCACACCTTGCCCCTGCCGGCCCAATTTCTATTGGAATCCGGTCGGCACCTCGAAAAGAAGGGCATAGGCATACAGTACCGGCTGATCAGCTTGTGGCCGATCAACAAGCGAAATATCGCGACAACTCCCCTCCAAAGTATTGCGCTCGGTACTATTGTGACTCAACCAAACCATCCCTTCACCGGGGTCACGAAGGTAGGCAACACCCGTTATTATGAAGCGGTGTATCCCGATCTGGCCGTCACTCAGGCCTGTATCGGCTGCCATAATGCCCATCCTGACAGCCCGAAGCGAGACTTCAAGGTTAATGATGTCATGGGTGCGATCGTGATCAGTATTCAGTTAGGACCCGGTTTCCCTGGATAGAGGATCAGACCGCCATCCAGTCACGGGTGTGATCGTGATCAGTATTCAGTTGAGACAGTAGCCGTCCAGCAGCGGTCACTGAATGTCTATGAGCTTTTGAGAAATCGCACAACACAGGAACCAGCATTCTTGACCGGCGGAGTGCTCTCAGCTCTGTAGGTCAGGCGCAATGGGATACCGGATAGTCTGTGCGCGAGGAGGTTACCTAACTTAGGGATGCACGCAATGCAGTGAGGGAATTAATAGTTTAGGCGTGGCCGATTTTTCTTGTCCGTTCCGCAATCTTCTTGCGAAGACGAGCCTTTTCGAGACTGATCTGGGCTTCTTTGACTTCGGACGGCAAGCCGCCTGCATGAAGGCGTCGCTCCGCCTCAGCGACTTTGGCAGTAGCCCGTTCCACATCAATGTCTTCCGCCTTTTCCGCGATTTCCGCCATGACGGTGACCTTGGTCGGGGTGACTTCCGCAAAGCCCCACAGAACGGCCATTGAATGGGCCTGACCATCAACACGATAACGAAGTTCGCCGATGCGAAGAGTTGAGAGGAAATGGCAGTGCCCAGGAAGCACGCCGAACTCTCCTTCAGACCCTGGAGCAATGACTTCATCCACCTGCTGACTCAACAGCTGCCTCTCCGGCGTCACTACTTCTAGCAGAATCGTCCCCGCCATGATTTCTCTTTCCTAATTACCTTCCGCCTAGAGGCGAGGAAGCGAGGCATCCTCCCCTGTGCGCATGCAACGAGGGGCTTCCGAGACCGCGCGTTGCTCGAGCAAGGAGGAGGCTCGGTTCATCCGACTCTCTATACCTTCACTCCCATCTTCTCCGCTTTGGCCACGGCTTCTTCGATCGGGCCGACCATATAGAACGCTTGCTCCGGCAAGTGATCGTACTTGCCGTCGAGGATCTCTTTGAAGCTGCGTACCGTATCTTTGAGTTTGACGTACTTGCCGGGGGCGCCGGTAAACGCTTCGGCGACGTGGAAGGGCTGCGAAAGGAAGCGTTGAATCTTCCTGGCGCGAGCCACGACCATTTTGTCATCTTCCGACAACTCGTCCATACCAAGAATCGCGATAATATCTTGAAGGTCCTTGTACCGCTGGAGGACGGACTGCACGCCGCGCGCAATCTTGTAATGCTCCTCCCCGATGATCTGAGGGTCGAGAATTCGCGAAGTCGAGTCTAGGGGATCGACCGCCGGGTAAATGCCCAACTCGGCGAGTGACCGTGACAGCACGGTGGTCGCATCCAAGTGTGCAAACGCCGTCGCCGGAGCCGGATCGGTCAGATCGTCGGCCGGCACATAGATGGCCTGCACGGAGGTGATCGAACCTCGCTTGGTCGATGTAATGCGTTCCTGCAAGGCACCCATTTCGGTTGAAAGGTTGGGCTGATAGCCGACGGCGGAAGGCATGCGGCCCAGCAGCGCGGACACTTCCGAACCCGCCTGGGTAAATCGGAAAATATTGTCCACGAAGAGCAATACGTCCTGATTCTCCTCGTCGCGGAAATATTCCGCGACCGTGAGGCCGGTCAGTCCCACGCGAAGTCGCGCGCCGGGCGGCTCATTCATCTGGCCATAGACCAACGCGGCTTTGGACTTGGTGAAATCGTCCGGATCAATAACCTTCGACTCCTGCATCTCGTGCCACAGGTCGTTCCCTTCTCGGGTGCGTTCGCCGACGCCGGTGAATACGGAAAATCCACCATGGTGCAACGCGATGTTATTGATGAGCTCCATGATGATGACGGTCTTACCGACGCCGGCGCCGCCGAACAGTCCCACTTTGCCGCCCTTGCTGTACGGCTCAAGCAGATCGACCACTTTAATCCCAGTCTCTAAGACTTCCGTCCTGGTTTCCTGGTCTTCCAGCTTCGGAGCAGGGCGGTGAATGGGATACGTCTTCTTTGCCTTGATCGGGCCTCGTTCATCGACCGGCTCGCCGAGTACATTAATGAGGCGACCGAGGGTTTCGCGTCCGACCGGCACCGAGATCGGAGCCCCGGTATCCTGCACATCCATTCCGCGCGTCAGACCATCGGTCGTGGACATCGCGATGCTGCGGACTCGGTTTTCGCCCAGGTGCGAAGCAACTTCAAGGGTGATTCTAATGGCAGGTGTACCCGCCGCCTTATTCTCTTCCTGCGTCACCTTGATCGCATTGTAGATGTTGGGTAGCCGGCCGGGAGGGAATTCCACGTCCACGACCGGTCCGATGACTTGAATGACCTTGCCTGTACTCACTGTAGGACTCCTTCCTTTTCCATCCCTCCACCTCATGCTAGCGGTGGCGCCGACTAGATGCCCGATCACCCGCAGCGGGGCCCCACACCGGGCGGGGTGCGAGGACGAGCGGGTGCCGGTCGGCGACAGGACCCGCTCGCATCTATTTCAACGCTTCGGCGCCGCCGACGATATCCATGAGTTCTTTCGTAATCGCAGCCTGTCTGGTCTTGTTGTAATAGAGCGTTACCTTCTTGATGAGCTGACCGGCGTTGCGCGTCGCCCCATCCATGGCGGCCATACGGGCACCGTGTTCGGCGGCCGCCGACTCCAGCAAGATCCGGTAGGCCTGCACTTGGAAATGCTTCGGCACCAGGGCATTCAACAGTTCCGCCTCATCCGGCTCATACAGGTAACTGCCGCTGGTCGTCCCTTCCATTTGCGCAGCGCCGAACTCAACCTGAGCATCGACGGGGAAGAGTTTTTCAACGATCACGCGTTGCTGAGTGGCGGATTTGAATTCGTTGTACACGATGTACAGCTCGTCGAACGTGCCCTTGACGAAGTTATCCGTAAGGTCGCCGCCGATGTCGATGGCATGCTCGAAACTGAGTTTATCGAAGATGCCGGTCCACTCCTGACGGATCGGCCAGCTGCGCCGTCTAAAATAGTCGCGCCCTTTGCGGCCGATGATGCTCAGATTTACTTGCAAGCCACGAGATTCGCACTGCCGGACGAATTCGGAACTCTTGCGGACGATGTTGCCGTTGAAGCCGCCGCACAACCCGCGATCGCTCGTGACAACGAGCACCTCGATCCTCTTCCCTTCGCGTTTCTGCAGAAGGGGATGGGAAGAGCGGTTCACACGCCGGCTCAGATTGCTCAATACTCCACGCATCTTATGGGCATAGGGACGCGCGGAAAGAATGCGGTCTTGGGAGCGCTTGAGTTTCGCCGCGGCCACCATCTTCATGGCCTTGGTGATCTTCTGAGTATTCTTGAAGGCCGCTATCTTACGGCGCAACGATTGAAGACTAGGCATTGTATTCCATTAGGGCTGTGGACTGAGTGCTGAGGACTGAGTTGCAAACCCAGCTCCCTGCCGTCCGTCTCAGAGTCCTGAGTCCTCGATATTCAGTCCTGTGCTTACGCTTTCGCTCCGTATCCCATCTTCTGCTTGAAGGTCGTGATGATCTCTTTCAAGCGGCCACCGACCTTGTCGTCGATCTTGCCGATGGTGGTGACTTCCTTTTTCAGCTCCGCATGGTTCTGCTGGATGTAGTGGAGCAGATCGCCCTCAAACTGCTGCACCTTGTCGACCGGCACATCATCGAGGAATCCGTTGACACCCGCGTAGATCGAGAGAACCTGATCGGCCACCGGCATCGGCTTATACTGCCCCTGCTTGAGCAATTCAACCATGCGTACACCGCGCGCCAGCTGCATCTGGGTTGCCTTATCCAGTTCGCTGCCGAACTGGGAGAATGCCGCCATTTCACGATACTGCGCGAGGTCCAACCGGAGCGTACCGGCCACCTGCTTCATGGTCTTGATCTGCGCGGATCCTCCGACCCGGGAGACCGACAGACCGACGTTAATCGCCGGACGGATACCGGAGTAAAAGAGATCGCTCCCCAGATAGATCTGACCGTCCGTGATCGAAATGACGTTCGTCGGAATATACGCTGATACATCGCCGGCCTGCGTTTCGATGATGGGAAGCGCTGTGAGACTGCCTCCACCCAGTTTGTCGCTCAGCTTGGCCGCGCGTTCCAGCAACCGTGAGTGGAGATAGAACACATCGCCCGGATAGGCTTCACGTCCCGGCGGCCGGCGGAGCAACAACGAAAGCTGGCGGTAGGCGACCGCGTGTTTGGACAAGTCGTCGTACACGATCAGCGCATGCTTGCCGTTGTCGCGGAAATACTCCCCGATCGCGGCGCCTGCAAAGGGCGCCAGGAATTGCATCGGCGCCGGGTCGCTGGCGCTGGCGGAGACCACCATGCTGTACTCCATGGCATGGTTTTCTTCGAGCGTCTTCACCACTCGCGCGACCGTCGAGCGCTTTTGACCGACGGCGACGTAGATACAGAAGACATTCAGGCCTTTTTGATTGATGATCGTATCGACCGCAATGGCGGTCTTCCCCGTCTGGCGGTCGCCGATGATCAATTCGCGCTGACCGCGACCGATAGGAATCATGGCGTCGATGGCCTTGATGCCCGTCTGCAGCGGCTCACGAACGGATTGGCGGGTGTTCACGCCGGGCGCCACGACTTCGATGCGGGACGAATGCTGCGATTTGATCGGACCCTTGCCGTCGATCGGCTGACCGATAGCGTTCACGACTCGACCGACGAGCGCTTCGCCGACCGGAATTTCCGCGATACGGCCCGTACGTTTGACCGGATCGCCTTCTTTGATGCCGACATCGTCGCCCATCAACACGGCGCCGACGTTGTCTTCTTCGAGATTCAGCGCGATGCCGTAGAGACCGCCGGGGAATTCGAGCATCTCGCCGGCCATGGCTCCATCGAGGCCATAGACCTTGGCGATGCCGTCGCCGACCTGAATGACGGATCCTGTCTCCTTGACATCGACCTGTTTATCGAAACCTTTGATCTTTTCTTTGATGATCGCACTGATTTCTTCTGCCCTGATCTGCATGGCTACTCCTTATTCTCGCGTCAACAGGACTTGCAAATCGCGCAAGCGACCCCGGACGGTGCTGTCGACCACCGTGCTGCCGATGTGAATCTGCATGCCGGCGAGATGACCGGCATCGGTCTGAAACGTCACATCGACTTCGCGCTTGAGGGTTTCGCGTAGGCGTATCCTGATTCGATCTTGCTCTGCCGGTGGAAGAGCCGTTGCGGAGGAAACAGTTACCGGCTGCGTCCGTTTTGATTGATCGACCAACTTCCCGAATGCATCGGCGATTTCCGGCAGAAAGGCGACCCGATTCTTCTTCACCAGCTGCCCCAAAAACGCTTGACCGGCCGGAGGACACCCCAGCTTATCGCCGAGCGCGGTCAGGACGGCGATTTTTTCCTCCACCCCGAACACAGGGGAGGCCACGACGTGGCGAAGCGGGGCTGACTCCTTTATGGCCTGACCGAGGCCAGTGAGCATCCCCCGTGTGGCTTCGATGGTTGATTGATCGAGGAGCTCGAAGAGGGCTTGAGCGTAACGTCGCGCAACTGTTGTCTTAATCACTGTTCCAGATCCACTTGCGTTCTTTGGACAAACGTAAAGGGTTCGTGCGAGACACGAAGCAGAGCGCGAAAAGTTAGCATTAGGACCTAGGAGCTGTCAATACGATATGATCGTGGTCGAGCAAGATGCTCGTCAACGATGGCGCAGCGTCTGAGCACCGTCGCTGCTGGCGCTTAGAGACTTGCCTTATCCCGACTTCTCCGATAGTGCGCCGCCACTTTCATCCGATTGCCGCACATCTGCATGCTGCACCAATTCCGCGTATGATTCTTGGTCGTGTCTAAAAAATAAAGAATACAGGCGGCATTAGCGCATTTCTTGATCAAACACAAACGACCGGAGCTGAGCAGGTCGCTGGCCGATTCCAAAAGGGGAGCCAAGAGCTCCACCTGTTGAGTCGCCAGGGAATGGAACCGCCGCTTAATGCCCTCCTTGGTCCGAACAAGCAGGGTATGGCCGGGACGCTGAGCCAGCAACTGATTCGTGGCGTCGATGGCCGAATCGGGCACAGCTTTGCCCGCTGCGACCCGTTCGACAACGATTCGGAGCGTCGCCCGTAAGGTCTTCGCCCGCTCAAGCAAGGACGCGCCTTCTTCATTGTGGAGGTGAACTTTGGTGATCTTGGCTTGGGACGCTGTAAGAAGTCTTGCCTGCATCAGCCATAAAGAGAGGTCATCAACGCTCTCGAGAAGATCTCTCGGTTCTCCTTTCACTATCAGCTGGGTATTGATCAAATCCAGACAAGGGTGGTTGCCTACAAACCGAAACCTTTGTACTTCCTTCTTCATCGGTTCTCTTGCCTCCGTTTATAGATAACCTACAAAGAGCCAGTTGACAAGTTAGCTTTCCGTTGATATAACCATCTAAATTATATTTAGGGAGTTAGTTCTTTGCTCGCGATGTGGGGCAAGGCGTCTCATGTGGTTGTGCTGAAGTGTTCGGAGCAAAGGAAGCAGTCGAATCTTGTGGTGTGCCACTCAAGCAGGATTATGCGCTAGCCGGAACAGCCGGACTGTTGAGTCTGCGCCGGTACGTTGCGAATGGATGGAACATCGTGGTGTTCTGATACAGGCATCGCAGAATATCGACGTGTAACCCCAAAAGGCCTTGCACGACGATGTGATGGAGAATGAGACGATGGCGACGAGATATTTAGATCTGGCGATGACGGACTCGGTACGCCGTGCACAAAAGCAGTATTATGGCCGTGCGACAAGAATCGCCGACGCGCCGGAACGCGATCCACTCGGCGAAGCGGAGGTCGAGTTTATTGCGGCAAGAGAGAGTTTCTACCTGGGCACGGTGAGCGAAACCGGATGGCCCTACATTCAGCATCGAGGTGGTCCGCGAGGATTCCTGCGCGTGGTCAATGAGACGACGTTGGCCTTCGCCGATTACAAGGGCAATCGCCAGCTGCTCACGACCGGTAACATTTTCGTGAACGACCGTGTGGCACTGTTCCTGATGGACTATAAGAATCGGGAGCGTCTCAAAATTTTCGGTCATGCCCGTGTCGAAGATGCACGTGCCCATCCACAACTCATTGCGCAGCTCGCTGACCCAACGATGCGGTCAGCGGTGGAGCGGCTGGTCTTCATCGACGTCGTGTCGTTTGATTGGAATTGCCCAAAATATATCACGCCTCGATATTCGGCAGAAGAAGTCGAAGAGTATGCTGGTTCGTTAAAGATGCGGATCGTCGAACTCGAAGACGCATTGGGCGCAGCAAGAGCAGGCTTGGAGCTATCAAGGAAATGACAGGTAGTTACTTCTTGCGATTGCTGCTCGCAATCTTTACGTAGGAAAACCTTATGTCATCAGATCCGAACAAGCGCCCCCCTTTCCCGCCTTTCACTCATGAGACTGCCATACAAAAAGTGCGCATGGCAGAGGATGCTTGGAATGAGCGCGATCCCGAGAGAGTGTCGTTGGCCTACACAGTCGATAGTGTATGGCGAAACCGTTCGGAGTTCCTGTCGAGACGAGAAGCGATCGTCGCATTTCTGCGGCGCAAATGGGAGAAAGAGCTGGACTACCGCTTAATCAAAGAACTGTGGGCATACCAAGATAACCGAATCGCCGTGCGCTTCGCCTATGAGTGGCACGACCACTCTGGAAATTGGTATCGATCTTACGGTAACGAAAACTGGGAGTTCGATACCAACGGTCTCATGCGTCGGCGCATCGCGAGCATTAATGACCTTCCCATTACAGAATCGGAGCGGAAGTACCACTGGGCTCTGGGCCGACGCCCAGACGATTACCCCTCTCTTTCGGACCTCGGCTTCTAAGATCCCTGGGGAGATCAGCCGGGTGTGACCAAGGATTTGGGATAGCATGAGATGGAGACAGGTATGGCTAGTCGCGGCGATGAGGCTCTTCCCACGGAGAGAAGAGCCTCGACGATACCATGCAAAAAGAAACCCATTCTCGTCCGTTAATTGACGATCACCTCAATCCGTCTGTTTTTAGCGCGGCCTGCCGCTGTATTATTGCTGGCGATTGGATCATTCTCGCCATGACCAGCAGCCGTGAGGTTGGCTACACCGCCATCTCGCAGAGCCTGAGCTGCGCCATTCGCACGGGCATCCGAAAGTTCTTTATTGGATGGGAACTTCTTCTTCAGCGCACCTTTGATGGTTACATTGTCGGTATAACCGACTACATGCACTTGCTTCTCCGGAAACCCTTTGAGGACACCGCCCACTCGTTGCAAGGCATCGGCTCCTGCAGGCTTGAGTTGATCTTCCCCTGAGCCGAAGAGATAGCCGGAAGCCAGGTTGATCAGAAGACGCTCGCTGTTTAAACCGACCGTGATATCACCCTTGGCGATTTCAGGACGAAGCGCCCGGATCAACCCGCGCTGCGCCTCTTGCAACTTCGCCGCTTCTGTGGACAAGTCGCCCCGAAGACCGGCAAGTTCTTTGTCCCGATCGGCGAGTTGCGCCTCAAAATCCGCGTTGCCTTGCCGCCGCTAATTGCGCCTCCAACTCTGCCGCCAGCCGGTCATGATCCTCAATGTGTTGCCTCGCCGCGGCCAATTCCGCTGCGAGCCGATCCTTCTCACTCTGTGCCGCCGAAAGCTGACCCGAGAGGGCGGCAGTGTCATCGGAACCGGATCGAAGTTCGGCTAGCTCTCGATCCCGGTCGGCAAGCTGCCTCTCCAATTCGTTCACACGGCTGCTGAGATCTCCATTTTGTTTTCTTGCTGCTTCCAGTTCGTCGGCCAGTCCGTTACGCTGTCTTTCAAGAGCCGCCAGACGGTCCGCCATTTCTTTCGTTGCATCGGGTGCTGCTGTCTTGGCCGTGGTTGGGCACCCACTCCCCAGATAATAGCCATACCATCGGTCTATGCATACGGTCGGCTGCTTGATATACGTATTGGGATGCTGCTTGAGAGCTGATGAACAACCCGTCAGAACGACTAGGCCAGTCATAACTATCGCGGTCGTGAGCGTTCGCATGGTGAACTCCTTCTCCTTAGGACGAGGGATATATGTCTCGTCCACCTTCTTGCTCTGGTTCTTGTTGTCGCATTATTGACGGCCCTTGAGCAGATCCCGGATCTCCATCAACAATTTCTCCTCGTTGGTCGGCCCTGGCGAAGGAGGCGGCGGGGGTGGAGGCGCTTGATTCTTGAATCTGTTGACTTGCTTGACCAAGAGAAAAATCACAAACGCAATAATAAGAAAATCGAATACACTTTGCAGGAAGACCCCGTAATTGAGCGTCGGAGCCCCCGCTGCCTTCGCTGCCACTAAGGACGGATGGGATGTCTCGGACAAGTTGATGAACAGACTGGAAAAATCCACTTTCCCCATCAGCAACCCAAGCGGAGGCATGAGTACGTCACTGACGAGTGACGACACGATTTTTCCGAACGCTCCACCGATGATGACGCCGATCGCCATGTCCAGAACATTCCCCTTCATGGCAAACTCTCTAAACTCTTTCAGCATAGTGCTCCTCCTCTGAACGCGGCTCAGTGCGATACCTCAAGCGACCTCTCGCTCGCGGGTCGTGTCGAAAGCATAACCCAGTGTGAGTAAGTACAGATTGTCGATATTGGTCTTGCCGACGGGCGGCCGATGGTTGTAGCGCGTGGTCACCTGGAACCCGCTCGTCAGACTATCCAAGATCTTGAAACGCACCCCGTTATTCATCGTAAAATAGAAATCAGAGAAGTTTTGGAGCGATGGGAACATCTCGTTATTATGGTACAGATCGATCTTGTCATCGAACTCTTGATCTGTAATAGCCCGTCCGCCATCTCTATCACTTCGCCATAGATCACGCTGCCGTCGTTCAAGGTCACGACATCCAAGGGCGGAATCGCGGTCGTCTCCGTAGCCGGCGCTTCGGCGAATGCCGAATCTGCGCTCGCCCACGTCATCAGAAATGCCATCACGATCCACACAATGGATGCCATGCCGCGCTTCATGCACCATCCTTCGTATAGCTAAGCACATCGGTGGGTCAGTCGGCCTTAGGTATATACTTGGTTTACCTCGATGCCGCAATAGGTTGTTTGCTTGCATCACCACCGATCTGAAGGGCCTGCCTTTTTAGTGAGAAAAGCCTTCAAACCCATGTGTGGTCTTTCCAGATGTACATAGTAACGCACCGCCTCGGATCGCCTGGATATCCTCAGATGCTTGTAGATCCTCTGCAAGCGAGCGGCAACAATACTCGGTGGGACATTCAGTTCTTGCACGATTTCCTTGTTCGTCTTCCCGGACGCCACCAAGAAGAGTAACCGAAGATCGTCTTTCGAGCAGCTACCCTTGGTTCCTTCTTGCTCGGCCTCATCTCCATCCCGAAGCCACGTGATCACCAGATGAGTCAACCGATGGTCGATAATGGCCTCTCCAGTCGCAACGATTTCTATGCTCCTCGCAACAGCCTCGGCTGCAGCATTCTTCAACAGGTACCCCTGTGCCCCGGCCAGAATGGCGGAGTGCAAGAGATCCTTATCGTCATGCGCCGTGAAGAAGAGGATACCAATGTTCGGACGTGACTCACGGATAGTTCTGCACAGGTCGATTCCGCTCGCTTGCCCCACTCGCACCTCCAATACCACCACGTTCGGTCGGTGAGCCTGGATTGCGGCCAGAGCTTCAGCTCGAGTTCTTGCAACGCCGACAATATCGATGTGGCTGCTCTTCGAGAGAAATGTCTTGAGCCCATGAAGAGTCAGGATAGAATCATCGATCAGTAACACGCGAACCGGTTGCCGTATTCCCATCGAGTGTTCCATCCGGTGATTCCTGTTCTGCGAAGGTTCCATAGCTCAGCGCCGGTCAACCCATCCAAGATGGTGTCGGTCTTCGCGAGAACGAAATGAACCGTCTTATGTACAAGCAGCGGGCATGTATCCTTTTGCCATGGCACCGCTTCAGTGTCGCGTAATCCGCCGCAATCCTCGTCCCCCTTGCGTGCCTCATCACCCTTTTCTCATCGTAAGGGATGAGCTGAGCGGCGGCCTCCGGATGCAGCCTGTCTCGTGTGCGCGGACCCTTCGGTCCGCCGAGCCGCTAGATTTCTAAGCATCCTGTTGTTCACCATCGCCCCGCAATTCAAGCAGCGCAATGCACCACGTCCAGCCAGTTGTTCTTCGAGTTCTTCCTCCACGCACAGCTCCACAATCATCAATCCGTCGCATCGTTTACATCGCATGGTATGGTGTCCTGTTGGTTTCGTTCTGTGACCTGACTGAAAATGGCTCCGATTAAGGCAATGAGTCCTTCTTTTGCCCCATCGATCGGATGACCCATGGGATATTCCCGGTTGTCCTCTATCTCTGCACTGTCGGAATACGCTCGTACCTTCTCTTGGGCGTCTAAACTTGTCATCACGGCTTCCCCTGTTGGATTCAACCTAGTTGACTTCTTCGCGACCGAACAGGGGGTTCCTCGCGCTCCCCTTGACAGTGCTAAACCCTTAAAACAAGCTCCGTGCCATGGCCTTGGAGAACGAAATTACATTGGACAATCCAGGACTTCCGTCAACTTACTGAATGAGTGATGCCGCCCAGATTGTGTCACCCTGAAATAGCAGAGTGTCTTGTGAGACAGGCAACGTAACGGATGAGATAATCTGAAGAGTGGATATCGTCGGAGCAACCAACGCGAAGAAGATGCCGGGTGCGATCGGTGATGAGCATGGCTCTTAGCTCATTCTCAGAAGAAAAAAACTGACAGGTTTCGATCACCTAGTGGGATGGATATTAAGTTCGACGAGACGCCGATAGAACGTGGCCCTGCTGACTCCCAGTCGTCTGGCCGCCTCGGTTCGATTGCCTTTGGCATCGGACAGGGCCGCGAGCAGTCGAGACTTCGCGTCCTGGTCCGTGATCGAGATCCACACTGAAGGACTCGACACTACGGAGCTTCCGGTGATCTCGGGCGGGAGATCAGTGGGCAGGACCTCCTTTCCCTTACAGCTGATCACGGAAAATTCAATGGCGCTTTTTAACTCGCGTACATTTCCAGGCCATGGGTGGCTCATGAGCAGGCGAAGCGTATCCGGATTCAGGAGCTTGATGGTCTTGCCGGTGGCAGTGCAGATTTGGTCCAGAAACGAATAGGCGAGGAGAGGGATGTCCTTACGGCGTTCACGTAAAGGGGGAAGCTGGACTCTGGCGATACGAATTCGATAGAGCAAATCCGCTCGAAATGACCCACGGACGACGTCTTCACTGAGGTTATGATGGGTAGCCGCGAGGACACGCACCTCGACTTTGCGGGGTTTGGCTTCACCCAATTTGGTGATCTCTTTCTCTTGCAGAACGCGTAAGAGAGCCGTTTGCACCTGAGAGGGGATATCCCCAATTTCGTCGAGGAATAATGTTCCGCCCTCAGCAGCTTCGAATAGTCCTTGCTGATCGTTCACGGCTCCTGTAAATGCCCCGCGTTTATGGCCGAAGAGCTGGCTCGTCAAGAGCGAGTCGGTTAATCCCGCGCAATTAGCGGCGATGAACGGCTTATTCCTTCTCCCGCTGGTGGAATGGATGGCTCGAGCGATCAATTCTTTCCCTGTTCCCGTCTCCCCTTCGATCAAGACAGTGGTATCGACTTGCGCGATATCTTGCACAAGTTGGTAAATTCGAAGCATCGCGGGACTCTTCCCCATGAGGTCATGAAACGAAGCCTGCTCATTGAGCGCCCGGCGGAGAGCGTGGAGCTCTGTACGGTCATTCAACACCACGATACGCCGACCTGGGTGACGCGGATCTCGATGGAGCTCCATCTCAATCCAACAGGGAGAGGGTCCTTCGATGTGAAAGGGACCGATCTTCCCGCCATGTGAGGAGAGGCCGAGCATCTCTCGAATCATCAACCGATCTTGTTTCTGAAGAGGAAGCGCCTGTTCCCATTGCCGACCGACCACATTCTCAGCGGCGAGTCCCAGCATCTCAAGACCGCTGTCGCTGACGAACGTGATATGTCCGTGTTCGTCTAAAACAAGGGCGGCAAGTTTAAGATGTTGGAGAAGAAGCAGCGCGTCGTCCTTTGTGCGTTTGCTGGCTTCAAGTTGACCCATCAGGCGCGTCTCAGTCTTGCGGTGGGACTTCACGGCGATGTCTTCGGCGAGCGTACGTTCCCTGGCCCGCTGAACGATGTCTCTCATCTGCTCGAATCGAAGACCTAGGCGCTCGATGAGCAACAACCTTCGGGAGCCGATCGACAGGACGGTGGCCTCCAGCGTCATCGTGCCACCCTGTCGATCGGATTCTGCCCATGCACCCGATTTCTCAATCGTACCGGGCGTGCTTTCCCAAACGGGGGGGGGGGGGGTGGTCTGGCGGAAAAAAAACTTGCCAAAAGGGCGCGTCTGCCCCCAAGTAAATGAAGGGGAATCTCGA
>Ga0134128_10000447_pt1 | contig 57583 bp, 67 predicted proteins | sample KB31754_FD_96462 | JGI IMG/M metagenome (GOLD analysis project Ga0134128, IMG submission 96462) | Terrestrial soil microbial communities with excess Nitrogen fertilizer from Kellogg Biological Station, Michigan, USA - KB3-175-4 | ecosystem: Environmental > Terrestrial > Soil > Unclassified ... | reverse complement strand
GATCGCCGTGAGATACATGAGGCGCATGCTGTCGCTCCCACCCTCAGGGGAACTGATGAACATCTGCATCTCCTGAGTGCCGCTCGGCTCTATGTGGGGAAAATAGGCGTCCCCATGCAACACTTGCCCCGTCGTCTTTATCCAGTTATCGAGGAATGCGGCCTGCATCTGGGCGACAACCTGGCCGGTGAGCCTGAAGTGCATATCGCGCCAATGGGCCGAATCCTGAGCATGCCCCAGCCACTGATCCGCGATTCCCACTCCACCGGTGAAGCCGATGCGACCGTCGACGATCAGCACCTTGCGGTGTGTGCGATTGTTCAGCCGCCCGAGCGTATACCAGCGTACAGAGTGATAGCGCTCGACCTCGATGCCCGCTGCTTGCATGCGCTCCACCAGCCGGTGGGAGATCCGGTCGCAGCCGACGAAGTCGAGCATGACGTACACATGCACGCCGGCGCACGACCGCTCGATCAGCGCCTCCCCGATGCGTTCGGCAATCTGACCCGACCAGTAGATATAAGTCTCGAAGGTGATCGTCCGCTGCGCCGCCCCGATCGCCTCCAGCATAGCCGGGAAGATCTCATCCCCATTTTGCAGGGCCCGGATCCGATTGCCGGGAACGATGGCAGGCCCGAGCAGTACCCCCATCTCCCGTTTGAGCTGCGGGCTTCGGGTCTGATAGAGACGCTCTACCCGATGACGCTCCTCCTTTTCCGGCCTGCGCAGATTAAGGACGACAGTCCCGATGATGAGGGTCGAGATAACCGACAGGGCAATGGTGAATAGCAACAGCGGAGAATACCCGGTATCGAAAGCCATTGATATCGCAAGGAGCGCGCCGGGCATCGCTCCTGTCTTCCAGGTACGCCCCCAAGCGAGACCGCGGCCGTAAAACCGACGAGTCACTCAGCTCAGCGGCGAAGACGAGTTCACCAACCTTGGCGCCTTGCCTGGCCAGCCGTAGCCAAGGCCGAGTAGACCTCAGCCATGGCCCGCTGCCGCGCTCGGTTGGCAGAATCTTGCGCAGAAGCGGCGCGAACCCTTAGTCCGCCAGGGCGCGATGCCCATAGAACCTCAGGGCGTCTCCTCGAAGTTTCCAACCAGAAATTTGGTAAGGCTGGCGGTACGTATACTGGCGCATCGCAGTCCATGGTGGAGCGAGATCTGCGGTGAGCCGTCGGCGATCAGTTCGAACGCCTAGGGTCGCTGAGTATCGTGAAGGCTCTGCGCGGCAGGGAATAGTCGACGGAATCGTTCGTACCGCTCATGTAGTGCCGCTTGGTGAGTTGGCCGCGGTCGGAATGCCGCCTTAACACTACGTCCCGCACGTAAAAGCTCTGGCTGAAGCCCCTGCGCCGCGAATCCGAGCTTTGCGGCGCCGATCGAGGCGCTGAGCTCACTGCTCGAGAGACTGCGAAGCTCGCACCCAAGAATGTCTGCAAGCAGCTGCGCCCAATAGGCGCTTCTCGCGCCACCTCCAACCAGCGAGCATGTCGATACGTGCGCGCCTGTCGACTCGACCGAGCGCAAGGCATCGCGAAGGGCAAAACCAACCCCTTCCAGGACGGCGTAGCCGAGTAGCCCGGCCGAGGTGTCATATCCCAGGTTAAGGAAGGCTCCACGGACGAGAGGGTCGTTATGGGGGGTACGCTCGCCGGCGAGATACGGGAGGAATAGCGGCGCGCTGACAGTGACCGGAAGCTCGGGGGGAGCGTCCTGCGAAATACGATGGAGCAAAGCCTGTTCGTTGGGCTGTGACAGCAGCGTAGCGGCCCACCGCAGCGCACTCGCGCCCGATAATATGGCGCCCATCGCGTACCACCTGTGCGGTAGCGCATGGCAGTAACCGTGAACCCCCGCCGATGCATTGCCGATGAATCGTTCGGCGATGGACACGATAGCAGCACTGGTGCCCAAGTTGATTATCGCGTCTCCGGGATTTATGGCTCCAACACCGACAGCGGACGCAGGATTGTCTCCGCCTCCTGCGGCAACGATGGTACTCGCGGGCAGTCCAAGGTGGCTGGCAACGGACGCCGTCAAGGTCCCGCTGATTTGATTGCTCTCCAGGACTACGGGCAGCTGCCGAAGCTCGAGGCCCGTCGCCTGGACCATCGCCTCGAACCAGCGGCGCTCGCGCACATTCAGCCAGGAGGTGCCGGAGGCGTCGGACACATCGGTCTTTCTCTCCCCGGTGAGTCTCAACCGCAGGTAATCCTTCGGCGATAGGACACAGTCGACGGCGTTGAAGACCTCCGGCTCGTGTTGCCTGAGCCAGAGCAGTTTGGGCGCAGTGAACCCGGCCATGGGAAGACTGCCTACGATTTCGGAGAAGGACGGGTATCGCTCGGCGAGCGCGGCGGCTTCGCTGAGCGCCCTGGAGTCGTTCCACAGAATCGCCCTGCGCAGACAGGTGTCGTGCGGGTCGAGCAGGACAGCGCCATGCATTTGACCGGCGAGGCCAATGCATTGCACTCGGGCATACGCCGCCGGGCTGATCTTTCGCAATTGGTCGAGAGCTGCCACGCATGCTCGCCACCAGTCCTCGGGGTCCTGTTCTGCCCAGCCTGGGTGTTCTCTGGACACGGAGAGCTCGTGACGGGCATGCCCGAGTACGGCCCCGGCGGCATCAAAGAGCACGACCTTCAGCTCGGAGGTGCCGAGATCAATACCCAGTGAGACGGGCGCATTCATCGGCCCGGCTCCGCTCATTTGCACCCGCATGAGTTGCGGATTCGTAGGGACGGCGCGAGCTTCAAAATATGCTGTTTCTCGTCCGGCTGCTTGATGCGCTTCATGAGGAGCTGCACCGATTTGGCGCCCAGTTCCTCGAGAGGCTGAGCGATCACGGTCAGTCGCGGGCTGAAGTAGTCCGCCCAGTCGAAGTCGTCGAATCCTACCAAGGCGACCCTGGCTGGCACGTCGATCCGTTCGTCCCGCAGCGCATGCATCGCGCCGATCGTCATCAGATTGTTCGCGGCCATGATCGCCGTCGGCGGATGGCGCAGGCCGAGGAGCTGTTGGGTCGCGAGGCGTGCCGGCTCGAGAAGAGACTCACCGCAGCGAACCAGTTCTTCATCGAAGGGTATGTCGGCTTTCTTCAGCGCAGCCCGGTAGCCGGCGACGCGCTCTTCGGTAGTGGAGAGCCCGCGAGCGCCGGAAACCAGACCGATGCGTCGATGTCCGTGCTCGATCAGGTGCATGACGAGCTGCATCGATGACCGCTTGTTCTCCACGCCGACTTGGTCGAACTCCCAGGTCACCGAGCGATCCACGAGCACGGCCGGGATCTGATTTGCGGTGAGGTATTGCAGGGTGCGCATCTCGGCGTCCGGAGTCGGCGCCAGGACCACCCCATCCACCTGTCTCTGATGCAGGCTCTGCACGACCTTCAGTTCCTGCTCGGGATCGTCGTGCGTGTCGGCGAAGAACATCATCAGTCCATTGCGAGCGCATTCGGTCTCAATCGCCCGAACGGTCTCGCTGAAGTAATGATTGGTTAGCGCCGAGATTGCAACGCCTATCGTTCTTGAAGCGGCACCCGCCAGCACGCGCGCCACTGTATTGGGAACGTAGCCAACGCGCTCCATGGCTTCCCGGACGGCCGCCGCGGTCTCCGGGCTTACCTTGCGTGTGCTGTTAAGGACGTGCGAAACGGTTGTCATCGAGACGCTTGCCGCTCTCGCTACATCTTCCATCGTGGCCAATTTGGTGTGGCTCCTATTCATTTGGTTCAGTCGGTGCGCATCCGAGCACAAGCTGGACGAGCGAAGTCTATATAGCTGGAAAGCGGAATTACTGCAAGCGCTTGCGCAAGCGCTTGCGCAAGCGCTTGCGGACGGATATGCTTCAGGCAGTCTCGTTGTGCGTTGATGCGCGACGGCCATAGAAATGCGACTGTCAGAGGGGGAACGTGATGAACGTCAGTTACGGTCTTATCGTGGCAGCGCTAGCGGCAGTGCTGCTTCCCAGGCACGGTCTTGCCGACAATGCGGCGGCTCCCGATGACAAGCAGTCGGCAGGTCAGCTCCAGGAAGTGATTGTCACTGCGGAAAAGCGCTCCGAGCTCCTGAGCAAAGCGCCCATCGCCGTTTCGGCGCTCACACCCAACCAGCTGGCCAGCGCGGGCGTGCAGTCGGTAGAGGATCTGACTACCCAGGTGCCGAATCTCGAGATCGGAAACAATAACTTCCTCGGAAACGCTGTCGTCCTCACGATCAGGGGTCTCACATCGAATTTCTTTGACTATCTGGGTGATCCCGCAGTAGCCCTTTACGTCGATGGAGTCTACGTCCCTCGAACGGAAGGGCTGAGCACCGGTTTCTTCGACCTCGAGCGAGTCGAGGTGCTGCGGGGTCCGCAGGGTACCCTTTACGGACGCAATACCATCGCCGGCGCCGTGAATGTCATCACCGCTCCGCCAGAGCATAAATTTGACGCCGCAGCGGATTTCTCCCTGGGCAATTACAACGACGTCGAGGCGCACGGGATGATCAACGTCCCGCTGGGCAGTACTCTCGCCGTCAGAGCCGCGGTCATGAGCCACCGAAACAATGGATACTTCGATACGCACGGCAGCACGGCTCGTAACTATGGCATGGCGGACGACTTCGGCGGACGCCTCTCCGCTCTGTGGACGCCGAGCGATGACTTGACGTGGCGGCTCACCGCCGAGGACTTCCAGAATCGGGGTACCTTCGGCGCCTGGATCGAGCTGGGTCCGAATGGAAGGCCGGCGGAGGGGATGAGTGTCTACGATCAGCCGATCAATCCGTTCCCGGAGCCGAGCCTCAACATCAGCAATTTCTCCGTTCGATCCCGCATCGACTGGAATATCACCCCGAGTCTGTCTCTTGCGTACATAGCAGGGTACCAGAGTCTCCGCGACAAGTATGTCGGTGGCTCGACGAATCCTCCTGGCCCGGACGGCACTCCGCAGCTCGTCAACGCGTTCTTCGGTGATTTTGCGAACAGCAATTATATGCACGAGGTGAACTTCAACTATGACGGGCGACGGCTGAAGAACGTCGCCGGAATCTCCTATAATCACGAGCGCTCCAACGACAATCCCACCTATTACCTGCTGGCCATACCCGCGCTGATTCGCGGAAGTCTCGGCAACCAGCTCACCCAGACTGCCTATGGGATATTCGACCAGGCCACCTACAACATCACCGGTTCCCTGCGAGTCGAAGCAGGCGTGCGCTACAGCCATGACGAGAAACACAATGGAGACGATCTGGTCGTCTTTTGTGGGGCAAGCACTCCTCAGGCCGTGTTGAGTGATTTCCCTCCGTCTGAGAATGTTGGTGTTGGCGCAAACAATCCGCCCGCGGGCTGCGCGCTTCTCAATTTCAGCGGCCAGGGCTCCTGGAGCGGAACCACGTGGAAGGCGGGATTGGACCACGACTTCGGCAAGGACACCCTGGGATACCTGAGCGTGGCGACCGGGTTCAAGGAGGGGAGCATCAACGAGGCCTCGCCGCCGCTTCCCTACAAGCCTCAGAAGGCGATCAACTACGAGATGGGACTGAAAACGCGCCTCCTCGACGGGCGACTTCGGATGAGCGGCGCGGCGTTCTACGAGAACATCACCGATCTTCAGGTGAGCCAGCTCTACACCTTCGGGGTGGTCACGACGAATGCGGGCTCAGCGAACATTCACGGCGTCGAGCTCGAGGCTCACTGGTTGCCCACCGGTAGCGATCACCTTGATGGTTTTGTGAACTGGCTGAGCGCGACGTTTACCGATTACAAGAACGCCGTCGATGTGCTATCGAATCTCTCCTACTCCACACTGGATGGAAACTATCTTCCAAAGGCGCCGAAGTTCTCTGTCAGGCTTCGGTACGCGCACGACTTCGACCTCGGCAATGGAGCAATCCTGACTCCGGCCGTGGACTCCTATTATCAGACGACGACTTACCTGCGGGAGTTCAATTTGCCGATCGACAGGGTGCCAGGCTATACGAGGACCGGTGCGGACCTCACTTATACGGATCCGGCCGGGCGGTGGACGGCGGAGCTCTTTGCGCACAATCTGGAAGGAACGGCGTTGAGGAATCTTGCGTATATTCTGAATGGCAGGTACTACGGCATCTACGACGCGCCGAGAACGTATGGAGCGAGGGTTTCGTACAAGTATTGATATCCGCCAGCGGCTAGCGCGATACGTCGACCGGGCGATCGACACGGCGCTGTACACAGAACGGCTCGTCGGCGTGGCAGTGCTCATCGCCCTCGATGGAGATGTGCTGTATGAGCGAGCGGCGGGATTCGCAGACAGGGAGGGTCGATTGACGAGTCGGCCCGATACGATCTTTCGTCTGGCCTCCGTCAGCAAGCTAATCGTTTCCGTGGCGGCGCTTGCCATGGTGGAACGACGTATGCTCTCTCTAGACGACCCAGTGAGCCGGTGGCTCGCGAAGTTTAGACCGAAATTGAAGGACGGCAGGGAGCCAGCCATCACGATCAGGCAGCTGATGACCCACACGGCAGGCCTCGATTATGGTTTTACACCCCTAGGTAGCCAATACCAGCAGGCGCGGGTTAGCTCGGGCCTCGACATGCCAGGTCTCTCCATGCAAGAGGCGATGGAAAGACTCGGGTCCCTGCCGCTGCTCAGCGAGCCCGGGAAGGCGTGGAGCTATTCCCTGGCGACCGACGTGCTGGGAGCGGCACTCGAGTCCGCAGGGCGTGCGCCGTTGCCGGAACTGGTCCGGCTGCTCGTAACAGGACCTCTGGGGATGACTGATACGGAGTTCCACGTCTCGGCGGATAAGGTCGGGCGGCTTGCCATACCCTATGCAGACGGAATGCCTCGTCCCGTGCGGATGAGTGATCCGCACGAGATGCTCTGTCAGTTTGGATTGCTGCGATTCTCACCATCGCGCATTCTGAATCCCCGCTCCTATCCCTCCGCAGGGGCCGGAATGGCGGGAACAGCCAGGGATCTGCTGTCGTTATTGGAAGCAATCAGAAGAGGAGGCGCTCCCGTGCTTCGGAGCGATAGCACAGCAGCCTTGACGCGTGATGCGCTACCTTCACATCTGACCACTTCGCTTCCGGGATGGACGTACGGCCTGGGAGTTGGCGTGTTGCGGGATCGCCGGCTGGCAGGTGTGCCTCACGAGAACGGTACTTGGCGATGGGGTGGGGCCTACGGAAACGACTGGTTCGTCAATCCTGACAGGAGATTGACCGCTGTCAGTCTCTCGAACACCGCTCTTGAAGGGTCCGACGGCGCTTATCCGCGAAATCTCCGGGATGCGATCTACTACGCGCTGACATCGGTCGCCGGTGCGTAGCCGCACGATCCGGCTAACCGGCTAACTCTCCAGGAAGCGGCCGATCATCTCGTTGACCTCATCGGATCTCTCCCACGGAGCACCATGCCCCGCCAGCTCCACAATGTGGCAGATTGCGCTTGGCAGGAGTGATGTCATTTCAAGTGAACATTCCACGGGAGTGACGGTGTCATGCCTTGCGGCGATCACGAGGGTCGGACACGTCATTTGGCTGAGCGATTTGCGCGAATCATGTCGCCTCGTCATCGCCTCGATTTGCCTGCGCAACGTCCGCTCTCCCAGTCTTTCGGTCTCGGTGAGCACCTGCTCTCGGAAGTCTGTGTCCAGAAGTGCGCGGTTGACGAGATTGCAATCGATCTGGCGCTCATAAACGGACCGGATGCCCTCCGCTTCGACACTGCGGAGCAGCTCGCCGCGTCTGTGTCGCGTCTCCGCTGAGTCGGCCCGTGCCGTTGTGCATATCAGTACGAGCTTGCGGATGCGCTCGCGGACCAGCGGATACAGCTCGAACACGATATACCCGCCCATCGACCAGCCCACCAGATCGAAAAAGGGCGGAAGGCGTGGTGCGATGTCCTGCGCCATTGCCTGGATGGTCTCGAGGGCAAAGTGCTGCTCGGGAACAATTACCTCGCGGCTGGTGCGGAAGGCGCTGATCTGATAACGCCATGCCACCAGGGTCGCCATGGCACCCGGGATCAAGACCAGCGGGGGAGACGTGCTCGCGGGCGTCACCGAAGAGACCTGCAGGTCATACGAGCCCGAACGTAGGCGCCCGCCTGAGATATTGCTTCGTTGGCCTCGGGCAGCGCGGGGGCGGCAAGGTGCCAGCCGTGCCACATCTCAGGCCATATCTTAAGCTCAACATCGACAAGGGCGCCGCGAGCTTTCTGCGCAAGCCGGGTAGCGTCGTCGAGCAGCACTTCGTGATCGCCCACCTGGACGAGCATCGGTGGCAGACCACTCAGGTCTCCGAAAATGGGTGATGCCAATGGCGCCTTGGGGTCACTGTGTTTTCCGAGATAACACTGCGCCATGCGCCGCAACGGTAACACACGGTCGATCGGATCAAGGTCGGCCCGGGTGCGGTAACTGTCACCGGAGAGACTCAGATCCGACCAAGGAGAAATCAGGACCGCCAGTGCGGGCAGCGGCCGTCGTGAGTCGCGAAGTGACAGCAAAAGGGCCGCCGCCAGGCCCCCGCCCGCGGAGTCGCCCGCCACCGCCAGTCTGGACGGAAAAATACCGGATTCCAGCAGGGCCTCGTACACGGCGGCGGCATCCTCGACGGCAATGGGAAAGGGATGTTCCGGGGCCAACCGGTATTCCGGGACTATCACGCGTGCGTCGGCAGCCAGGGCGAGCCGCGCTGCGAGATTCCGGTGTGTGGCGCAACCGCCAAGAACGTAACCGCCTCCGTGCAGATAAAGGATCACTCGTTTCGAGAGGTCCGAGCTCCCGTCCAGCCACTCGCAAGGAAGACTCGCAATTCGACCAGGCCGTATGCTCACGCCGCTGGGCAGCGAGTCATTCGCCCTCGTGCGCAGCTCCTGCTCCCGCCACTCGTCAATTGGGGATTCGCGAACAGCTCTCGACGGAAACAGCTGTGCACGGATGAGACTCGCCTCGGCGCTCGCCACGACAGTACGCATCTCCGCTCAGCCCCGGTGCGTGCGAAATTCTACATCAGGTACTGAGTTACGCAAGCGCTTGCGCAAGCGCTTGCGCAGCGCTATCGTAAGGCAGAATCCGGCATTCGAGCCAGGAGCCAGAGATGCATCGCGGATCGCGCCGCTACGAAGTTGGCGTAGTGGCAATCCTTTGCCTCGTCTACACCGTCGTCAATTTTGAATTCCTCGGGATCAACTACCTCCTGCCGTTCGTCGTACCCGCGCTGAGGCTGACGAACGGAGAGCTCGGCGCGGTCGTATCGGCATTCTGGGTTCCGTTCGGAGTCTCGAGCTACCTAACAGCTCGACTGGCCGACAAATGGGGGCGTCGTCAGTCGACGCTCGTGGCTGTGCTAATCCTGTTCTCCTTCTGCTCCGTGCTCTCAGGCCTGGCTGCTTCGTTTCACGAACTCCTTGCCGCCAGATCGCTGATGGGACTGATTGAAGGTCCCGTGCTGCCACTCGCTCAATCGATCGTCGCAATAGAGTCAACCGAGGCACGCCGCGGCATCAATATGGGCATCGTGCAGACGCTAGGGGCGGGCGTGATGTCCGGGTTCATCGCACCGCTCGCGCTGGTTCAATGGGCAGTCCACCACGGCTGGCGCAGCGGGTTCTTTATGGTTGCGGTGCCGGGATTGATCTCTGCAGCTCTAGTGGCGGCCTTCATTAGAGAGCCGACAGCTGGAGGGAGGCCGGACGATACAGATGTCCGGGGAACTGCAGATAGCTACGGACACATTCTTCGGGCGCGGAATGTATGGCTGTGCTCGGTGCTTTCCGTGATGTTCGTGGCTCATTCGCTGATCGGTTTGGGATATCTCCCCGTATTTCTCGTGCGCGAGCGTCACTTGCAACCGCAGCAGATGAGCATGCTGATGAGTGTGCTCGGGATCTCGAGCATCGTTCTCGGAGTTCTCGTCCCGGCCATGGCGGATCGAATGGGCCGCAAGCCGACGGCCATCGTCGCTGGCACGTTAGGAGCGCTATGCCCGCTTGCGGCGCTCTACTGCTCGGCGTCGCTCGGCGTGCTGGGGATGCTGATGTTCATCGGGTGGGCCCCGGTCGGGGCATCCATTCTCTACATGTCAACTATCCCTTCGGAGAGCGTGCCTGCCGGTTCAATCTCCACGGCGATCGGCCTTACGTTTGCAGTAGGCACCCTGGTAGGAGGCGGATTTGGTCCGGCGTTGTCCGGATGGGCCGCGGATCATTGGGGACTCAGGATTACCCTCGTCATTGAAGCCTACATTGCGGTTTGCATGGGAGCATTGGCGACAGGTCTGCGCGAAACTATGAAGCGCAAGCCGATTGCTGCGTGATCTTGTGAAGGGCTGGAGTCGCACCGTGGCCGTCCCGAAGCATCTCTCTGTTCTCAAAAATGCCTGCCTGATCTCGAGCGAACAAGGACGTTTCATTCACTACAGCTTGGTTCCAGATGACCTCCTGAACACGCTTAACGGCAATCTGCAGGAGGTTTGCCCGGTGTGGCGCCCGCTGAAGCGGAAAGCGCGCGGCGACAGGCAAAGAGCAATATTCACACTGAATTATCATCGCATCCGGCAGTCCAGCAGGGAGCGGACGATCACATGGGGAGCAATACTGGTGCATTGATCAAGCGAATCGAGGTTCCGCTGGGTAGCATGTAGGTCACGGCTGTACGGATTGCTTCTTCGTACCAGCGGTTCCCTAAGCCCGGCACCTCCCTGTCGGTCGGCATCGCATCGAGGAGGGCGCTTCCAGCCAGCCAGCGACATACGGAAGGTGGTCTGCAAGGTCAAGAGCCAGCGGTTCGCGACCGGGCAATTGATCGACCATATCGGCACCCTCCCTCGTCTGCATGCGTCGACGGAACCGCGGGGCCCCACCAGAAGCGCCAACCAAGGCGCCGCCGCCGGACCTGCAAGAGTCCGAGCGACTTTAGCTGTTGCGCATAGCTCGCAGTGAACGCAAGGTCGACAACTGCTAGTCGTCCGCCGGGTCTCAGTACGCGCGCGATCTCTCGGATAGCCTGATCTCTTCCCTCTCGATGGGGGACGTTGCGAACCGCCAAGCTCGAGACCACAACGTCGAATGAAGCGCTCGAATAAGGCATTGACCTCATGTCGCCCGTGACAATCTCGCAACGCTCATGCACCCCCTCCGCGAACAAGTTTCGCTCCGCGGCCTCAAGCCCGTTGCCCGCCGCTTGGGGGAGCTGTTCATATAGGGGAAGTACCCCCTGGCGACGTGTGGTGTCCGCAGATAGTCGTATCTGTTCCTGAGTGTCGGAACCGCGTGGCTTGCCGAAACAGGTCAGCTTGGCACAACTCTTTTTCTTGCGGCGCCAATCGTCGCAGGGTAGAGTTTCTCGCGTCTGAGTGTCCCGCAGCACTCGATAGCTGCGTCGCTTCGCGGCGCAGCTGCTTCTCTGCGCGAGCGCGCAGGACGATATTTCGATTCGACTCCTCGCGTGATGACTATCCCACAGGTACAGGATCGAGCGCCCGTGCAAGAGATCATAAGATCTTGAACAATGTAGCGTGTTCCCTCCGACCGGAGGCTCCGAAGCTTTCGGAATGCGGGAGGTGGCTCCGGGTGAACTTCGATACTCCCCATTTGGTGAAGAGCTGGGCCGTCTTGGGAGGCGGGACTAGCGAAGCGCAGGCTGTGATCTGGCATCACGTAAAAGATCATGAGCTGGGCCCGGGAGTTGATCCGCGGGCATTTTTAACTGGGAAAATCGAAGCGTATTACGGCTCGGACGAGGTGTCGGCACCGCTCATTGGGTTTCTCACAGGCACGTTCCTTGTCGGACACGTAGAGTCGTGTTTGCAACGATCAGGCATGTGGGTACGCTGCGTCGCCACGGTGGGTCTTAACAACGCTCTACGGATCGGCGACCTGCCGAGCCCGACGGCATCTCGCCCGGGGACGATCAACATACTGATTCAGACTTCAGTTCCATTGAGCGACGCGGGAGCCATTGAAGCGCTCTCCATCGCCACTGAAGCCCGCACTGTGGCAGTGCTGGAGGGGGGCGCTCACTCGACTGCCGGGCCGGGGATTGCCTCGGGAACCGGCACAGACTGCATCGCCGTCGCCTCACCTATCGGGTCGGATGCGACGTCGGTGTTGTATGCCGGAAAGCACACTATACTTGGTCATTTGATCGGCGCGTCTACTTACGAAGCCGTGGCGAAAGGCGTACGAAACTGCAAACGATACTGAGAAGGACAGGGATAGATGGCAGTACCCGACGAGGATCACCCGCCGAGCAGATCGAGCTGGCCGACACCGTGACGGACATGCGCATGGTGAAGCACGCCTTTGACGCAGGAATCGGTGCGCAGCGGGGATCGAGCTTTAGGTGAGGGCAGCAAGCCATGACAAGCGCTCAAGCATCGTCCGTACTGATCCCGCCCCGGCGTCGGGACGGGGGAAGACCTCTGTGACCGCAGCGCTCGCCCGTCAGACGGCGCGCGAGGGCAAGCGCGTGCGTGTGTTCGAGGCCGGCCCCGACTTCATCAATCCACGAGCTGCGGCGGCTCTGTTTCGGCCATGAGCCACTCCATCCATCGCTACGACGAAGCGGACCGCGCGGCGATCTACCGTGTGATTCGCGAGCGTCGCGATGTGCGTCGCTTCGTGCGTACGCCCGTCGAGCCCGAGACGCTCGGGCGCATCCTGGAAAGCGCACATGCCGCCCCCAGCGTCGGTCTGTCCCAGCCGTGGCGGTTCCTGCGCGTCACCGATCCTGGCGTGCGGGTCGCGATTCACGCACTCGTGCAAGAGGAGCGAGCGCGCACGGCCGACGCGCTCGGCGGTCGCCGGGATGAATTCCTGCGGCTGAAGGTCGAGGGAATTCTCGATTGCGGTGAGCTGCTGGTTGGCGCCTTGCTCGAGGGCGGGACACATGAACTATTCGGGCGAAGGACACTTCCAGAGATGGACTTGGCGTCGGCGGCCTGCGCCATTCAAAACCTCTGGCTCGCGGCCCGAGCGGAAGGACTGGGTGTCGGTTGGGTCTCGATGTTTGAGCCGCGCTCGCTTGCCGCCCTGCTGCGCTTTCCGCCCGACGCACGGCCGATCGCGGTGCTGTGCCTCGGGCACGTGGAGGCATTCGATCCGGCGCCGCGCCTCGCGATCGAGCGCTGGCGGCAACCCCGGCCGCTCACCGACATGTTGTACGAGAATTGCTGGCCGGAGGGCGCCGAATGAGCCTGGGGCGGCGCCGCATGCCAAACACGTTGAACGACGCACTTGAGCCGGCGCGCAGTCGCCGCCCGGAGTGTCACTGAGATCAATAGCAGTAGCGTCACCGAACCCTCGGTGGCCAAGCTCGCGATGTTGTCCACACGTCTTAGCGGAAAAGGCGGGCCAGTGTGCCCCCTCTGCTCATCTCGAATGTCGCGTCAGACGCATTTGTCGGGAAATTGGCACTGCGTTCCGCCATCTCGGGAATGGGTACTTCGGGCCGCTTGATCTCGAGGTCATCCCCGCCGTTGCGTGCTGCGAACGCCCGATACAGCGACCAGGAGCTCACGCGGTCCATCCTCGTCTTGAGAGGCACCCGAGTGATCCTCGATCGCGACCTCGCCGCGATCTACGGCGTGACGACCGGGCGCCTCAACGAGGCGGTCAAGCGCAATACCCGCCGTTTCCCCGAGGATTTGATGTCTCGGCTCACCCGGGAGGAGGCGGAACTTTCAAGATCGCAAATTGCGATCTTGAACAGCGGTCGTGGCGGGACCATCAAGTACCTGCCACACGCCTTCACCGAGCACGGCGCGATCCAAGCCGCCAATGTCCTGAACAGCCCACGTGCCGTCGGGACGGGCGTCTACGTCGTGCGCGCCTTCGTCAAGCTGCGGGGTTCGCGACGCTCATGCAAAGCGTTCCTCCAGCAATTTGGCAGCCAAGTTGCGTTCGCGGGCTGCACCTCCGCGTAACGCATCAAATAGAGCGAGGGTCTCGTACAGCGCTGCATCTTTGCGAGCCGCCTGAGGAACCGAAGGGTACAAGGGATAGAAAGCGATTCCACGTCGTTCGCCGTCCGCGGTAGGCCACACTGGTGGTAATTCAGTGTCGGACTGGACTATCTGATCGCGGAGCGGCGGTGCGGCATAAGCCGTCGGCACGCCGCGTGTCGGTGCGCCGACCGTGGCCGGAAAGGCGTACTTCGCACCACGCAGCAGGAATTCCTTCAGAGCTGCCTTCGCGACCTGCAGTTCACCGGTTGCCACATGAAGCAGCCTGGCCTCCCTCGCCCGGCCAGCGCTGCCATGGACCTCCGATGCGGACATCGACAATTCCGCCGACAGTTCCGCGAAGCTGCGGCGCTGATTGCCTATGACCAGCAGCTTCAGCAGGATGACGAGATCCTGTGGCTTGAGGACGACCTGAGGGTTAGTCTGGCGTTTCAAGATATTCTCTATTCGCGATTCGCGAATAGAGAATATGGCGCCGTTTCTGGGGCACCATCAACCCCGTAATTCGCCGTAGGGGGCGCGGGAATCTTGCGGGAGTCGGTTGTGCCCGGCTGGAGGGCTCCGGCGCGGTCGCCTCATTCCGAGGCGACCCCCTGGCGTATCCCTCCCTTTCTCTACGAGGATCAAGCTTGCGCTTTGATTTTCGAGCATGGCATTTGGCTTGCCGTGGACACGTTGCGGAATTTCAGCTGAACTCGTTGACAATAAATGTATATGCATGTATTCTGCATTGCAGTGAAAGAAACAGGACTCGACCTGATCTGATCACCCAAACACATGCATATACATAGATATAGAGTTCTCAGCCGTCAGGAAATCGCCATCATGTCAATCCACATCACTCGACGCTTAAGCACTGCGCTACCCATTGCCGCCGCGGCGCTTTTCATCCAAATCGGCAGTGCGGCAGCGACAAGCCCGCAGGTCGATTTTCAGCAGCAAGTGAGGGACGTGCTCACTGGCAGTGTTGCCACCCACGCGATCCCGCATTCCGACGCGGATCCTGCGAACGCAGTCCGTTCGAATTCCGACGCGCAGCAGTTCGCGCAACAGCTCTTGCTTGGATGGAGCGTCTCCCATCTCGGCCGCGCTCAGGTGGTGAACCCGAATCTGCAAGCCGAGGTGACTGACTCCAGCCAGAAGCCGCGGAAGGAGGAGGACTTTCAGTCGACGGTTCGGCAATCGCTTGTCGGAGTGAGCGCCTCATCGCGTGGTGCCTTGTGAGAAGAGTGCCGGCCAACCTTCTGGCTACGAGTAGGCCGGTGATGATCACCGCGATGTCTCTAATCATCGCGTTGAGCATCACCGGCTGCGCTGTCGGCCCGGATTACCGAAAGCCCTCTAGCACGCTGCAGCCATTCCACAGCTCGGCGGCCCTAAAAGTGCGCAGAACGAATCCATCCGCTCCCCCTCTCGCGCAATGGTGGCTCGGGTTCGATGACCCCGAGCTCACGCGCATCGCTCAGCGGGCTCTCAACCAGAATCCCGACCTGGCCGCGGCTATCGCCCGCGCCAGGCAGGCGCGCGCGGCGGCTCGCGAGGCCGGCGCACAGCTGCTGCCAACTGCGGATATGACAGCACAAGCCGCGAGAGTTCATCAGTCGCTCGAAAGCCCCATCGGCTCGATCGCGCGTGATCTTCCCGGCTTCAGGCGGGCCCAATCCGAATACGACGTGGGCGCTGCGGCCAGCTGGGAAATCGACCTCTTCGGCGGACTGCGCCGCGGCGCGCAGGCTGCCAGGGCGGAGGCGCAGGCGGCCGAGGCCGAACAACTGGGCACGCGGATCACGGTCGTCGCCGATGCGGCTGAGGCCTACCTTCAGGTTCGCGGTGACCAGGCCCGTATCGCGATCGCCGAGGATCAAGTGAGGACAGACGAGCACCTGCTCGACCTGGTGGAGCGTCGCTTTCGGGCAGGGCTCGCGACCGACCGGGAAGAGACCCAGGCCCAAGCGCTCCTGTCAGAGGCTCGCGCCTCGCTGCAGCCTCTCGCCATCGATCTCGAGGCGCAGCTGAACGGACTGGACGTCCTGATGGGCGCGCAGCCCGGAACCTATGCCGCGGAGCTCAACTCGTGGCAGGAGATCCCGCTTCCGCCCGCCATTCCCGGCGGTGTGACGCCGGCCGATGTATTGCGCCGCCGTCCCGACGTCATCGCCGCCGAGCGGCAGCTCGCCGCATCCGACGCCCGGATCGGCGAGGCGGTCGCCGAGTACTACCCGAAGATATCGATCTCGGGCCTGCTCGGCTTTGACAGCCTGAGCGCGGGACATCTCTTCAAAGCGACAACATTCCAGCGCGAAGCAGTCGCGGGATTGCGCTGGCGTCTCTTCGATTTCGGCAAGGTCGATGCAGAAGTTGCGGTCGCCAGAAGCGCGAACGCCGAAGCCTTGGCCCACTACCGCCAATCGATTCTGCATGCCGCTGAGGACGTCGAGGACGCGTTCACCGCGCTCGTACAGTTGGAGGTGCACTCTCAGGAGCTGCAGCGCGAAGTCGCTGCTCTCAAGCGTGCGCGAGACTCGTCCCAAAGCGCCTATGCGGCTGGCGTCATCCCGCTGACGGACGTGCTGGATGCCGACCGGCAGCTTCTCTCAGCACAAGATCAACTCGCGCTCACGCGCGCCAACACCGACCAAGCCGCGGTCCAGTCGTTTCGGGCCATCGGCGGAGGATGGGGCTCATGATTCATAGGACACGATGGCCGATGCAACTCGGCCTTGCGATCGCCATCACATCTGCGGCTTTGGGTCTTGCGGGCTGCAAGTCCTCCGCGTCCGCACGGGACCCGCGGACCGAAACCAAGCTCGTCGAAATCGCGAGGGTTGCGCCCGCCGTTGCGCAAGAGCGCGGTTTCACGGGCATCGTTAGGGCCCGCGTGCAATCCAATCTGACCTTCCGGGTGCCGGGAAAAATCATCGAGCGCCTGGTCGATACCGGCCAACAGGTCAGGCAGGGTGAGCCGCTGATGCGGATCGATCGCACCGATTACGCGCACGCCATAGCGGTTCAGGTCGGGAATGTCGCCGCCGCGAAAGCGCGCCTCACCCAGGCGGCCGCCGACGAAGAGCGCTACCGCCAATTGGTGTCCTCCGGCGCCGTTTCCCGCTCGGCATTCGATGAGGCGAAGGCAGCCGCGGACAGCGGCCGAGCGCTCCTGAGAAGTGCGACCGCCGCACTCAAAGTGGCCCAGGATGAGGGCCGATATTCCACGCTCGTGGCGGATGCCGACGGCACGATCATCGAGACGCTCGCCGAGCCCGGCCAATACGTGGCCGCGGGTCAGGTCGTTCTCGAGTTGGCGCACTCGGGTCCGCGCGAGGCCTCGATCGATCTGCCCGAGACGCTGCGACCCGCGATCGGCTCGAGAGCCGTAGCGATCCTTTACGGTCGTACTGCACCCGTGCCGGTGCACCTCCGGCAGCTCTCGGATGCCGCCGACACACTGACGCGGACCTTCGAGGCCCGTTACGTCCTCGACGGTCCGGCAGCGCAGGCGCCGCTCGGCACGACCATCGCGGTCTACCTCTCAGCCTCCCGGGCATCGGCGGACATGTCCGTTCCGCTTGGAGCAATCGACGATGAAGGGAGGGGGCCGGGGGTCTGGATATACGACGCTGCGGCATCATCGGTTTCGTTTCGCCCGGTTCATGTCGTTCAGCTTGCCGATGAGGCCGCGATCGTGAGGAGCGGCGTGCACGTCGGCGAGCCGATCGTCGCCCTCGGCGGGCATTTCCTCTACGAAGGGGAGCATGTTCGAGTCACCCGATACGAGGCGGACCTGCGATGATGCGCTTCAATCTGTCAGAGCTCGCCGTGCGCGAGCGCGCGATCACGCTCTTCCTGATCGTGGCCATCATTCTGTCAGGGGTCTATGCGTTTCTGCACCTGGGGCGCGCTGAGGACCCTGCGTTCACGATCAAGAATTTCACGGTGACGGCGGTCTGGTCGGGCGCGACCGCCGAGGAGATGCAAAACCTAGTCGCCGATCCGCTCGAGAAGCGCATGCAGGAATTGCGCTGGTATGACCACGTCGAGACCTTCACGCGCCCGGGCATCGCGGTGATGATGGTGGAATTGAGCGACAAGACTCCACCGGCGGACGTGCCCGAGCAGTTCTATCAGGCGCGCAAGAAGCTGGGGGACGAGGCGCACAACCTTCCGCAGGGTGTTCTGGGCCCCTTCATCAATGACGAATACTCCGATGTCGACTTTGCGCTCTATGCAGTCGAAGCGCATGGGATGCCCCCCCGCAAGCTCACGCGCGAGGCAGAGACGCTGCGCCAACAGCTCCTACACGTCTCCGGGGTGAAGAAGGTCAACATCCTGGGGGAGCGCCCGGAAAAGATTTTCGTCGATATCTCCAATGCACGGCTCGCCACCCTCGGCATCAGCGCAAGAGACATCTTCGCGGCGCTTCAGCACCAGAATACCGTCACTCCGGCCGGCTCGATCGATACCAGCGGCGCCCAAGTCCTGCTTCGTCTCGATGGGGCATATGACCATCTACAGCAAATCCGCGACACACCGATTGCAGCCGGTGGTCGAGTATTGCGACTCGGTGACATCGCGGATGTCGAGCGCGGCTACGAGGATCCCCCGACCTACCTGATCCGCCACAACGGCGAGCCCGCGCTCGTTCTCGCAGTCGTCATGAAAGACGGCTGGAACGGGCTGGTGCTCGGCCGCGCCCTGGAAGCGGAAGCCGCCAAGATCGCCGCGCGGCTGCCGGCGGGCATCTCCTTCTCCAAGATCACCGATCAGGCCGTCAACATCCGCGCGGCCGTGAATGAGTTCATGCTGAAATTCTTCGTGGCCTTGGGCGTCATCATGCTGGTGAGCCTGATCAGCCTCGGCTGGCGCGTCGGTGTGGTGGTCGCGACGGCAGTCCCGCTCACCCTGGCCGCGGTCTTCGTCGTCATGATGCTGACCGGCCGCGTCTTCGACCGCATCACCCTTGGCGCGCTCATCATCGCGCTCGGACTCCTCGTCGATGATGCCATCATCGCCACCGAAATCATGGTCGTGAAGCTCGAGGAGGGCTTCGAGCGCGTCAAAGCGGCCGCTTACGCGTGGAGCCATACCGCCGCTCCCATGCTGGCCGGCACTCTGGTCACCGTCATCGGCTTCACGCCGGTCGGTTTTGCACGATCGACAGCGGGCGAGTACGCCGGAAACATCTTCTGGATGGTGGGCTTCGCCCTGATCATCTCCTGGGTCGTTGCGGTCGTCTTCACGCCCTATCTCGGCGTGAAACTGCTGCCGGACATCAAGCCGATACCGGGCGGCCAGAAGGCGATCTACGCAACGCCCGGGTATGAACGACTGCGGCGATGGATCGCCGCGGCGGTCGATCACAAATTCATCGTCGCCGCAGCGGTAGTAGGTGCTCTGCTGCTTGCCGGCGCCGGCATGGCCTTGGTCAAACAGCAGTTCTTCCCGACCTCCGACCGGCCCGAAGTCCTGGTCGATGTGCAGATGCCGGAAGGTACGGCGATTGAAGCGACCAAAGCCGCCGCGCTGAAAGTCGAAGCCTGGCTGAGAAAGCAGCCGGAGGCGAAGATCGTGACGACGTATATCGGCCAGGGCGCCCCGCGCTTCTTCTTCTCCTACAACCCGGAGCTGCCCGATCCTTCCTTCGCGAAGCTCGTCGTGCTCACCCCGGACGAGGCGGCACGCGACCGACTCAATCTCCGGCTCCGTAAGCGCATCGCGGAGGGTCTTGCGCCGGGAGCCCAGGTTCGGGTGTCACAGCTCATCTTCGGCCCGTACCCGCACTATCTCGTCAATTTCCGCGTGATGGGACCGGATCCCGCCGTGCTGCGCAGCATCGCCGGCGAAGTCGAGAGGGTGATGCGGGCGAACCCTCACACCCGCACGGTCAATGAGGATTGGGGAAACCGCGTTTCCACGGAGCACTTCGTGCTCGATCAGAGCCGGCTCGAGCTCCTGGGCCTGAGTCCCACCGACGTCGCACAGCAGCTGCAGTTCCTGCTGACCGGACTGCCGCTCACGCAGGTCCGCGAAGGCATCCGCACGGTCGAAGTGGTTGCACGCAGCTCCGGCCCCGATCGCCTCGACCCTGCCAGGCTCGCCGATCTCACCCTGACCAATCGTCAGGGCCGGCTCATCCCCTTGAGCCAGGTGGGTCACTTCGAGTTGAGGCCCGAGAACCCGATCCTGAGGCGTCGTGACCGCACGCCAACCATCACTGTGCAATGCGATTACGATGAATCATTGCAGCCGCCGCAGGTCTCCATGGAGATACAAAAGGCGCTGGCGCCGATCGTGGCGAAGCTCCCGGCGGGATACAAGATTGAGATGGGCGGTAACATCGAGGACTCCGCCAAGGCCAATTCCGCGCTCGCGCCGGTCTTCCCCGTCATGATCCTGCTGACCCTTCTGATGCTCGTGCTGCAGACGCGATCGTTGGCTCGAACGACAATCGTCTTCCTGACGGCGCCGTTGGGGCTGGTGGGTACCGTGCCGTTCCTCCTCCTGCTGCACCAGCCATTCGGCTTCAACGCGATACTGGGCCTGATCGGCCTATCGGGGATCCTCATGCGCAACACGCTCATCCTGATCGGGCAGATCCATATGAACCTCGACGAGGGCCTCGACCCCCATCACGCCGTGATCGAGGCGACGGTGCAGCGCGCACGCCCCGTCATCCTCACGGCACTCGCCGCGGTGCTGGCGTTCATTCCATTGACGACCAACGTCTTCTGGGGATCGATGGCGGTCACGCTGATCGGCGGTACGATCGGTGGCACGTTCCTGACCCTTCTCTTCCTCCCGGCGCTTTACGCGATCTGGTTCCGGATCCGGGCGGCGGAGGAAGAATTCCCCCAGGCGCAGATGCCGCAGCCGGCCGAGCTGTAGCTGCAATCGTTCGTTTACCTGGGAGAAGAACATGTCCCTAGTTAGCAATCCCGAATCGGAAATCAGTATTCCGGGCACCAACAGCGGATTCCTTGACCCGTCCGCGCCAGGCAACCTTGGCCAGGGTCGACTTCGCTACCTCACGGGTGGAACGGGCGCTCCATTGGTCTTGTTGCATACCGTGCGTACCCAAGCCGAGCATTTTCGACACCTCATTCCCTTGGTCCAGGACCGGTACACCGTTTACGCGCTCGATCTACCGGGGATGGGCCACTCTCAGATCGTGCCGGGCGCCTCTTATGAAGAACCCAGCATGCGCGCGGCCGTGACGAATCTCATTACACGGCTTGATCTGAGCGATGTGACGCTGCTCGGAGAGTCAATGGGCGCCGTGCTCGCGCTCACTGCAGCGGCAGAACTCCCCGAGCGAGTCCGTCGCGTCCTGGCCATCAATGCCTACGATTATGCCGGCGGAATCCTGAGATCCAGTTTCTTGGCTCGGTTTATCATAACCGGCGTTCTCGCGCCCGGCATCGGTCCGCTCCTCGCCGGATTGGAGCCCAAACCAATCATGCGGGCCGTGCTCCGGGGTGGCATCGTCGACAGGACCGCCCTGCGTGAGGACTACTTGGATGAGCTCCTAAGGGTCGGCCGGCGACCTGGCTACTCGACCGTCGCGCGGTCCGTGTATGCCAGCCTTCCCAGCTTCATTGCCGCCCGGTCGTGTTATCCCAGGGTCACAGCACCGGTCCATCTCATCTACGGGGAGAAGGATTGGTCGCGAACGTCGGATCGACAGGCCAACAGCGATCTGATTCCTACGGCCAATTTCACTCAGGTGCCAAACGCCGGCCACTTCATTGCCCTGGAGAGACCGGACGTGCCAGCCAGTCTGCTCGCTTGAACAGCTAGGAGCGCTCGCAATGGCATACATACGACAACCGACGAAAACCGATAGCGTGGACTCTGAACAGACACTCGCAGAAGGAGTTCTTCTTCTCCATGGTGGCCGGCAAGTCGCGACCGCCGAAGGACGGATCGTGGGTCCGGACATGAAGCTGTATGCTCATGCGACAACCACCTGCCTGATCCTCGATCGGCGGAAGTCCGCAGCTTGAGCGGCATGAAGACCCACTCCTTTTCGTGCTACTGCGCGACACTGCGGCAGGCCGCCCGAGCCGTGACGCTTCTCTACGAGAAGGTGATCGCAGAGGGAGTTCTGCACGCGACGCAATACACGGCCTTGCAGCTCATCGAGGTGGCCCCGAACCTGATATACGTCTGGGGCGTGCGCAAGCCATCGTCCTGAAGGATGCGGCGTATCTGACCGCTAGCCGGATCGGCTGCAGATGAGAGCGCTCTAGCTCCCTAGGCTTCTCTTGACAATACATGTATAAGCATGTATCATGCATGCCATGAAGATCCAATCGCTCCCGTGCTACTGCGCGACGCTGCGGCAGGCCGCCCGAGCCGTGACGGTCCTCTACGAGGAGCTGATCGCGGAAAGCGGTATCCACGCGACGCAATACACCGCCTTGCAGCTCATCGAGATGGCTCCGAACTTGACTACGACTGAGATCGCGGAAGCCATGGGCATCGATCAGACCACCGCCACCCGCACTCTGGCGCTGATCAAGCGAGAAGGACTGGCAACCGACACCATCGGTGAGGACCGACGGCAAAGACGTTGGAACTTGACCTCCGAAGGGCAAGAACAGTTGCGGAAACTGAGACCGCGGTGGGAAGCGGCGCAGCAAGCGTTCGAGAAACGCCTTGGGCGGGGGCAGGCTACCGCGCTCAAGAATGCGGCGTTTCTGGCCGCGAGCCGACTTGCCTCCAGGTGAGGAGGGGAAGGTGTCACATCCCCGAATCATTCCGTGCATTAACATGTAGATACATATACGCCCCCCTGGGGACACGCTCAAGCCACATCGAATCCCGGAGCGCGACCGCCTTTTCAAGGTAATGTCGATCATTGCGTGCTGCCGTCTCGCGCGTGCGTCGTTGTTCGCCCAAAGAGGCAACCTGGAGCTGATGGCCTGACGCGCTCCAGGCTGCCTACGATCTCGTTGACTCGACGGCTGATGGGCTTGAGGTCATCAGTCGCAGGGCTGTCACGCGACGAATACGCGGCAAGTCATCCCGGCCACCGGATCAGAAAGAGCTCGGCCTGCGCCAAGTGCGGCGCGATAGCGCCCTGTCAGGGCGTTCGAATGCTCATCCGTTGCCGAGCAGAAACCGCAACCCGAGACTGTAGAATTCGGGTTTCGATGAACGAGATCGATCCCTGGACAGCCTTGACATTCAACCAGTCCGGCGGAAGTTGTGAGGGTGGGACGGCCTCACCGTCTTTTGAGACGCTCACTTCACGAACGCGGGCAGCCAGGTCGGCCATGGATTCTTGAAACAGCAGACGCCCTCCGCCGGATCGGCAGCCGCGAGTGATCCAGGATCGTGTTGTCGAGTGTAGAACGGTCGCAGATATGCGAGAAACTGGCCTGCCATTAGCCGCTCAGGCAGCTCCTGATTCTCCGAGACATAGCCGATCTTGGCGTAGTCGGCAGCCGACAACTGGCGTGAGTCCGTTCCCATGACGATTGCCGAACCGCGGTCCGGTTGGATGAGGTTCATGAGCGTCTTGATCATCGTCGTCTTGCCGGCACGGTTCGCGCCTATCAGTGCGAAGGCACTGCCTCCGGGAATGCCCAGGGATAGGCCCTGAATCGCATCAAAGCGACCGAACCTCTTCCAAAGTCCAGTGATCTCGATCATCGGTGGCCGCCTAGCGGAGCTCATCGCCCGAGTCAAAGACTCGCCTGAGGTGCTGGTATCTGCGAAGCGCGCGCGCGTGGCTCCGGCGGAACCAGACAAACGCGAGGCCTACGAGGGCCAAGATCAGCAGATCTTCGACAGGGGATACCGCCGGTGGCCGACTTAGCCTTACCCGGAGCGCATATCCGACGAAGCCGCCGACTATCAGGAGCACTACTGCATAGCAGCTCAGGTCGGTGGCCCTGATCACTCGTTCCGTCCGAGTGATCGAAAGCTGCAGCATATCCCGCAGTGAGCGCGTCTCTACCTCGTTACGTGTCCGAAGGGCTAGGCTGGCCATGATGGCCAGGAGAGTCACGGCGGCAAGCGTCGCCCCGCGCGTGATGAAATTCCAAGTGTGGCTGGTCCATCCAATCCACAGTGCCCATGCGGCGAGACCAAAGCCTACGATACTAAGTAGGGCCGCTAGGATGGTCCCCACGGTGAGCAGTACACTCTGGAGTTTCAGCCTGGCCTCTAGCCTGGAAGACACGAAGCCGGGGTCAGGGACGGTTGCCCGCCACGAGATGCCGAGTTCGTCCCAGAATGCGTCTTCATCGCGCGGCATTGCTATTCTCCCAGGAGTTTTCGAAGCTGAGACTTTGCGCGCGTCATCCGGATGGCGACCGCATTCGCTGTAATGCCGAGGGCGCCGGCTATCTCCTGCTGCGTCAGCCCTTCCAGCGCCAACAGGGCCGGTTCTCTGAGGCCGATCGGGAGAGTCCGAATTACCCGCAAGAGCCTTTCCTTTTCGTTGATGGTTATTGCGTGCGCTTCCGGACCGGACTCGGATGCAGCCACGTCGTTCGTCAGATCGATAGATTCCGGGACCCTCAATGCGCGCTGAACATGTGTGACGGCCCGATTGGCAGCTATGCGAGCGATGAAGCCGCGCAAGCCGCCTTCGCGCCGGAAGTGGGGTAGCGCGCGCCAGACCGCACATAAAATGTCCTGCACCAGGTCCTCTTTCGCAGTGGCGTTTGCCTCGTAAGCGGCTGCGATGCGACGAACCATCGGCAAATGATCCGCAACGATCTCGTCAAATGGCGGCGTGGACGTCACGAGCGGGTCTGCGGCTTTTGCTGAGTACACTGCACTGTAGTCCCCGGCGCTACGCAAACCCTTTCATGCAAAAGAAAGGAAGCCAATGCAGCTGGCCCTGGTCCATGTGATACGGGCGCGCAAGCACCAGAATGCAAGGCTTGTCGCCGACCGCGCATCGCGCAAGCGTTGCGCGTGCCGTCGTACGGGGATTCGCGCTGAGGATTCGAGCGCGCGGTAGCCGGCCTGCACATCGTGCTGAGTCTCTTTGAGTGACAGACCGGGGAGCACTTCGCACAGCCCGGCATAGAGCTGCTTCGGCACGAGCGGCGAGTCGCCAAGCGAGACCAGTGGTGCCACATAACGGACGCCGTGCTCCGCAAAGACGTCCTTTTCCTTGAGGAAACCCGCTTTGATGTTTTCAGGCGCCGCCATGACGCGCGGGCAGGCGAGCGATGCGACCACGTGCCACAGCCTCGGTCGGGTTGCGACGTTGCAAGAAATTAGGAAATACCAAGGGTAAACTCGTGTTCCAATCAGCGCGCGCCAATGCTATGCAGATCGACTTCCTGTCAGACCATCCTTATTTTATTGATTCGCTGGCTCCGGCATTGCTGGATTATTGGCGCTTCGCGCTTCCCGAAGACACTCTCGAGGCGCGTAAGGATAGGCTCCGTCAGCATTTGAACCGTAAGGAATTGCCAATTGCCTGGGTCGCCCACCAGGGCGGCGAGGTTTACGGCACGGCCGCCTTGCGAATGCACGACCTGGAGGGCCGCACGGACCTTTCTCCCTGGCTCGGCGGAGTCTTCGTTCTTCCCGCATTTCGCCGGAAGGGAGTTGGCTCTGCCCTCTGCATGGCCGTTGAGCATCACGCAGCTGATGAGGGCGTCAGCAAGCTGTTCCTGTTTACAATTGATCAGCAGTCGCTTTACGAGCGACTGGGATGGGAAAGAATTGACGGCACTAGCTGGCGAGGTTTCGGCGGCGTAATCATGGCTAAGAGCGTGCTCCGAAGCAGGCAGTAGACAGAAACCGCTGCGGGTCAATATCTGACGGATGCCCGAAGGTCAATGGCTTACCGCATCGGCGCTGGCTGCGTGCGTCGGCGGTTTGAGACGAATGTGGCGCCCGATGATTGCATGGATATCGGCATCGATTACGCTTTCGAGCATGGATAAAGAAGGACTCACCGGTGTCGGCGCGCCGCCACCTGATTGAGGATCTCGACTCCGATCGAGAAGGCAATCACCGCATAGACATAGCCTTTCGGCACGTGAAATCCGGCGCCATCTGCGATCAACGTCATGCCGATGAGGAGCAAGAAGCTGAGCGCCAGCATCTTCACGGTCGGATGCCTCTCGATGAATGATGCGAGTGGCCCCGAGGCCACGAGCATGATCGCGACCGCGATGATGACGGCCGCGGCCATCACCCAGAACTCCGTCGCCATTCCGACGGCCGTGATCACGCTATCGAGGGAGAAGACGATGTCCAGCATCACGATCTGCGTAACGACGCCCGTGAACGCGGCCCTGGGGTGACCTGCCTCGGAGTTCCCGTGACCACCCTCGATAGCATCGTGAATCTCCCGGGTCCCCTTGAAGAGCAGGAAGAAGCCGCCGATAAAAAGGACGAGATCCCGCCAGGAGACTGCGCGACCAAAAGCTTCGAACAGTGGCGCGGTCAGATGCGTGATCCAGACGATCGAGGCAAGCAGTGCAAGGCGCGTGATGAGCGCCAGCGCCAAGCCCGCTCGGCGTGCGCTGGACCGGCGGTCTCGCGGTAGGCGGCCCGCGATTATCGCAATGAAGACCAGATTGTCGATCCCGAGGACGATCTCGAGCGCGGTCAGCGTCACGAGACTCGCCCAAATCTCAGGTGAGCTCAGCCAATCCATGCATGCACTCATAGATGACGGCCGACTCCTACTTTATCCGAGATGGAATAATGGAGATCATGAGGATTCATTACACGGTGAAGCAGAGGTTGTCTGGATCGGCATCGAGAAGGGCAGAACCGTAGCAAATCAGGCTACTACGAGAAAGGGCCGTTCGGTGTACACGTCGCGTATAATTGGCGGTCGGCCTACGCTGCATCACGACCGGCGCGGGGCCTGGATCACGGGCTCGGTGTATCCGATCGACGGAGGTGCGCGTGTCACGCGACGCTAGGCAGGACCAGATCATCGGGATCAACTGGGGCAGCAGCAACTTCAGGGCGTATCGCATCGGCGCCGAAGGCGGCCTGATCGATGAGTACTCCGCGCCTGCCGGCATCGCGACCCTCGATCGCGGCGGCATGGCCGCGATGATGCAGAAGGTGGCGGCGCGATTACCCACCGACATTCCCGTGTATGCGTCCGGCATGATCGGATCGACCATCGGCTGGGTAGAGGTGCCCTATGCCGAGGCACCCGCCGGCTGTGGCGAGTTGTCGCAAGGGGTGACGCGAGCGCACATCGGTGGCGTCGATGTGCGGATCGTGCCGGGAATCGCGTGCCGCCGCGCCTTTGACGGCGAGCCGGACGTTCTGCGCGGGGAAGAGATCGAACTGCTCGGGTCGATCGGGCTCGGTCATGGCAACGGCCTGGCAGCCTTGCCCGGCACCCATACGAAATGGGTGCGGCTGGATCGCGGCAGGGTAGTCGACTTCTTCACGGCGATGTCGGGAGAGATATTCGATCGGCTGACCGCCCAGGGTGTGCTGGCCTCGATCGTCGACGGCGAGGCAACCGATGGCGCCGCTTTCCGCGAGGGCGTTGCAGCCGGCCAGGCTCGCAAGCTCGGGCTGAGTACGCTGCTGTTCGGCGCGCGCGCGCGGGTAGTCCGCGGGGCGCTCAGGCGGCCCGATGCCAGCTCCTACATCCGCGGGCTGCTGATCGGGTCAGAGATCGCGGATGCGCTCGCCGCTTATCCCGATCTGGCCCGCGCAAACGTGCCGCTCATCGGCAGCGGCCCGCCCTCGCGTCTCTATGCGGCCGCCCTCGCCGCCAATGGCATCGGCAGCCGCATCATCGATTCGCGAGAGGCCTGCCTGCGAGGCTTCCGCGTGCTCCACGAGGCATGGCAGCGCTGAGATGAGCCCGTCCGTCGCGCACCTGGTTTGCGCTGCCGGGGCGATGATCAGGATCGAGGGGGTTCGAGTCCTATGGCCGTATTACGAGCGCAATGCAGAAACGAGTTATGAAGGACATGGGGGAGAGTTACCATATTCTTCGATGAGTGGCGATTCTGCGATGTCCTTCACAGTCCTCGAGGCGTGTCGCGATCACGGCTTGGCAACATGCCGACAGTCGCGTGAGATGGACGTTTGAGAGCGGTTGTGTTCTACATGTTGCGTAGAGGGCTCCGGCGGTCGGGCCCTCGGTGAACCACGATGAAGTGGCTGGCAGATCCGTGAGCGGGGAGTGTCGTAATGAATCCTGAAGCGCGCCGCAGGGTGGCCACTGTTCTGGCGGGCCTCTTTCTCTTGTGCTTGTTCACTTCGCTGGCGGGTTGGGTACGGCAGTCGGCTTCCGGTGATTTCCGGGGGCAAGCTGGCATCGCTGAAACCGTCATATGGGAAGCAGCCGTAGCGATATTCGCCGCGCTGATGATTCTTGCTGCCGTGGTCGCAACGCCGCCCGGGAAGCGCTGGAGCACGAGGCGGGTGCCAGCGGCGCTGGAGGCTAGCTGCGCGCCTCTGCCGGCATTGAACGGAGTCCACTGGATGCTACGGAGCGCGGGCGCGGAGCGGCGGATGCGTCAAGCCGCGATTATCACCTGCGTGGCGCTCTTGTTCTCTGGCCTGGTTCTCTGGCGGACTTACGATCTCTTGCAGCGCCGCGCCGGCTCTCATCCGAAACCGGCCGTCGTCCGGTTTCTTGCCGACTTTCGAAAGGCAACCATAGGAGAGGAGCTGATCATGACAGCGCTGCTCCTCCAGGTGGCAATTGAGCTGCGCAGCAGGCGGGTCCGGCTCGGTACCGATGGCCGGCAGGTATTTGCCGAGTTGCCGAACGGCGAACTGCTGACGGTTTCGGCCGAGCGGCTGGTCTACGGTCGTCGATCGATCGCCTTCGAGAATTGCCTGGTTCGGATCAATACGCCGAAAGGCCGCTCGCTCTACGAAGGTAAGGAGGTCGAAACCTATCTGGCCCCGCTGCTCGGACGTGCAAGAAGAGTCGGTTCCTTCGGGATGCTGTGGTACCGGCTCGTTCACCGCGAGGGCACCCTGGTGGCTACGTACCTTTGCTATTCGGTTTGCGCCGTTCTGTTGATGATCACGGGAGCGTGGCGGCCGCTTGGGACATGGCTGCTCAAGGGCCTGCATAGCGGATAACAGCCTCCGATCGGCTTCGGCATCGTCGCTTGTCGGCGACAACGGCCGCGCCCCTTCCCGACCGTGTAATGCGTCACCGTAGCGATCCCGGCACGCACCGTATATTCCTCGCGCGGAGGATGGGGCGGACTCCGCCTGGCCAAGCATCGAAAAGCCGCCCCGAGGTGCTCCGATGAAGTGTCCGCATTGTAAAGCGTCGGATCTCAAGCCGACGATGATCGACGAGTATCTGCCGGCAATGGGCTGCGGCACCTGCCACGGATGTCTCTTGTCCTTACTGTATTACCGGCACTGGGCGGAGACGCGGAACGCACCGTCGACCGAGCCGCGAAAAGCCGAGCCGGCATTGGAGACCACGGATACGACCGCTGCAATCGCATGCCCGAAATGTTCCCGAATCATGGCGAAGTACAAACTGAGCGGCCGGATTTCAAATCGGCTCGATGTGTGCTCGACGTGCGATGAGGCGTGGCTCGACGGCGGCGAGTGGGAATTGCTCGAAGCGCTGCAGTTGAACCACAAGATACCCGCCATCTTCACCGATGCCTGGCAACGTCGCATCCGTCGCGAGCTCACTGAGGGGACCCGACGCGAGATACTCGCGCGAACGATTGGCGCAGACGATGCGGTGAAGGTGGAGGACTTTCGAGCCTGGCTCGCGAAGAACAAGGACCGCTCTTACATCCTGACTTATCTATACCGAAGTGGAACTGCGCTTGCGCCCTCTGACGGTCGATCGCAAAACCCATGACTCAAGCTGCCCGCCGTCCGGTCGGCCTGGCGTGCTAGCCCGATCGCCGGAGTAATCCATGTCCGACGGAGTGCTCGCCGCCATAATCGCTGCCGGTGCTACGGTTTTCGGCTCGTTCATTCAGTTTCGTACCTCGCTCGGCAAGGAGATCGCGGCGAGGGCCCGTTCCACGCCGGCCCGAAAAGCGAACCACGTGGTGCTGATCCTGCTCGTCGTGATGCTGCTCGGCGCGGCCGTCGGCGGATTTGCGCTGGCCCAGTGGGTGTTCGAGGGCGAGCGCGCGGCACAGCAGGCTCTCGTAGGGGATCTGCGCGACCGAATCGACGACTTTACCCGGTACAAGAACGACATTGAGCAGGGTCGCGCTGAGCTGCGTTCGGTTGTCCGGACCGATGTCCTGCGGCGAATGGGAGCCGACGGTGTCGAGGTCCTCGTGACGGCGGCGCCCTGCAAGCCCCCGGCCGCGAGCAGCAGAGCTGCCGCCACCACTCCGGGTGGACCGCCCGCACTGTCAGCCGTTGCGGCGAAATCGTCCGCTTCGGTGGGCGCCCAAGCTGCGACTCCGGCACCTGTCGCAGCGTGCGCGGAGTCCGACGCCACCCCCATCGTCCTTTGCGCAACGATTCCCGCTGCGGCACAACTAGGGAACGTGGAGCTTTACACGCGGCAGACCGACGCTACCGGACACTGGAGCGACAGCCGATTGATGCCGGGTGAGGCGGGCGCCAAGGCCCGATTCGCCGCAAAGCCTGTCGAGATAGCGGACGGCACGGCGCTGAAGCAGGAATGCATCGGATTCGCACAATGGTCCGACCAGCCACGCATCGCGCGAATGGTGGTGCACTACTTGCTTTGATCGTTTCAACTGCTCCTCCCGAGCGTACCATGCATGCGGCACTGCAATAAGTCAGGTATTCCAGGACGTTGTTGGCGAAGCAGTCGCCAGCCATATTTCCTGTACCAGCTCCTCGAGGTCAGAGGGATCCGGCGTTGTCCGCCGGACGAAGCGCAACAAAGGCGCCCGATAGCGCGCGTAAAGTAGGGCGAACGCCCGATCGTCACCGCGCCGAAAGCGCAGGGCGAGCTCCTCGTCCGCAGGGCTCTCAGCCGGCCGATCGCCCGGACTGCGGCGGGAGATCGTATCCTCGACGGATAAAAGCCTGCCGCTGGGTGCGGAGCACCCCGTGCTGAGCGCCAAGGCCCATCTCTCCCAGCTGGTTACCGTACCGTCCACGTCGCCCCTGCCCTGATCTTGTGATCATTTAGTCGCAGTTCCGGCGCGAACGGGGTCAAGCAGCCGGGAAGGGCGCTCCAAGTACCTGAATCCGCGAGCGTCGTCGGCCTCACTTCGATCGGCGTTGACTACGCGCAATCCTGCGCAATTGTGCTGCCTCCGCCGCGGGCGGCACGCTGGCGAACAGATTCAGCAGCAACCACTTGGGGAAGGCCCGGCAAAGGTCCATAGGGCCATGAAGCTCGATTCTGCCATCGTCTATCGTCCGGCGAAGCGGCAGGTCACCATTCCAGACCAATGTCATGGTGCGGGTATCGGTGGTGATGTAAAGATCGACAGGGTAGCCCGGCTCGTTGATGCAGAGCTCCAGCCCATTGCGGTCACCGACCAGCCAGTAGTGTCGCTTGCTGTCGGGCTGGTCGACAAAATCGAACTCCAGACAGGTGCGCTTCCGCGGAAAAAGCTTCAGGTTGATGCGGCGGTGCATGTCCCACATGACCAGGTCGGGGTCGAGATCCTCATCGCTCAGCTGCCCGCGCACCCAACGCTCACCCCAGACGCCCAGTTGCTCGATAACCGGCTTCAGTTCCCATCCGGCCCTGGTCAAGGCGTAGGCGCCGGTCTCCCCATTGCGCTCGATGACCCCGGCCCGTTCGAGATCACTCAGACGCTTCGACAGGAGCGCGGGCGAGATGCGCGGCACGCCACGCTGGATTTCGTTGTAGCGGGAGGAACCGCAAATGAGCTCGCGCAGCACCAGCGGTGTCCACCGCTCGCCGACCACTTCCAGCGCTTTCGCGATGGCGCAGAACTGACCATAGGACTTCATGATTGCAGTCTGCCACCCGGACGGGCGCCCCGCTACAGAAAATGAAGTAGCAATCGATCGGGGCCCTCTCTAGGCTTTGCGCCAGATGGGAATGTGCACGCCTTGGGAGGGCCTGGGCAATGACGGCGATCGAAGCGAGAGTGGCTGGTCACTACACGAGCGGGACCCTGCAGGCGATGATCGAGGCCGGCTGGGCAAAGGTGCGGGCGCAATCCGATCTGGCGCCCGTCGATCAATTGGCCGGGGTGGACGAGTTCCACATCGGCGGACGGCCGGCGACTCAGATGGTCTGCCAGCGGATGGAAATGAAGAGTGGCCTGAAGATACTGGACGTCGGGTGCGGCCTTGGCGGTGCAGCGCGGTTCATGGCCGCGCATTACGGTGCCGAAGTAGATGGCGTCGACATTACGCCCGAATTTGTCGAAGTAGGCAACGCGCTGACGCAAGAGGCGGGACTGGGCAACAAGGTGCGGCTCCTGCGGGCCAGCGCTCTCAACCTGCCGCAGGAAGACGCCAGTTTCGACCGGGCGAGCATGTTCCACGTCGGCATGAATATCGAGAACAAGGCCGCGCTCTTTGCCGAAATCGGCCGGGTCCTGAAGCCGGGCGGCTTGCTTGCTGTCTACGATGTAATGACGGTGGGCGAGGGATCACTGGAGTACCCCGTTGCCTGGGCGAAGGACGAGAGCACCTCTTTCGTGGCGACGGCTGCGGCCTATCAGTCCGCGATCGAAGCGGCAGGTCTGTCCGTAAATGCCATCGAGGCCAAGAGGGAGCTTGGGCTCGAGTTCTTTGCGCGGATGAAAGCGCGGATGGCCGAGAGCGGGCCGCCGCCGCTGGGTCTGCATATCCTGATGGGTCAGGACGCCGGAGTCAAAGCGGGCAATATGGCGGCAGGCATCGCAAAAGGTGCGATCGCGCCGGTGCTGGTGCTGGCGCGGAAAAAATGACAGCAACGGCCTTGAACCGCTTCAGTGTCCGGCGAATGTGCCCAACAGTTGAGCGCTGCACGCCAAGTCCGGTGCGCGCAGTGCGACCTAGGGCTTCCTGGTCACGATATCTCTTGCTACCCGGAAGCCGAGATCGACGACGTGAAGCCAGATAGGGTCGTTCCACCGATATGCGGAGCGCAGCCCAGTCGGGTTTGAATCCCACGCGGGGCCCCTGTTGACCCGGATCGTGCAGTCGCCACTGGTTCGCGGTGAGCCGTCGGTCGGGGCTCCGGCATAGCTCGGCGACCAGCAGTCCATAACCCACTCGGCGACGTTGCCCTCCATGTCATACAGCCCGAAGGGATTGGGTCTGTAACTTCCCACGGGGGAAGTGAAGACATGGCCATCGCGGCAGGGCAGTACATGTCCTCGGTTGGGGTTGCGAGGGGCCGCGCTCTCCCACTTTGCCGTCGGAAATCGCTCGACGAGCGTGAGATCGACCCCATTTGCATACTCGCAGCTGCGCTTCTCGTCATCACCCCAGAAGAACTCGGTGGTCGTGCCGGCGCGCTCGGCATATTCCCACTCCGCTTCGGACAGCAGCCGATAGGCATGCCCGGTCTTTCTGCTCAACCATCGCGTATAGGCCTCGGCCTGATACCAGCTTACGCACACCACCGGGTCGCGGCCAGTCTGTGGAAACGGCGTCGTATGCCAGTTCACGCCCACCTTCTTGGGCCAGTTCGGCGGCTCATGGACATTACATCCGTCCGGATCCCGTTGCCGGGTCTCGAGTGCGAACCTTGCATACTCGTCGCGCGTCACCTCGAACTTGCCCACGGCAAATGAATGACGGATCGTGACGCGGTGCTGCGGCTGTTCGATGCCGTGCAGGGCCTGGCGCGGGTCGTCGGCCGGGGAGCCCATCAGGTAACTTCCCGGCGGTACGACGATCATCTCGGGGCACACCCTGGACGAGCAGTCGCGGAAACTCTGACCTGCCTTGTAGGCCTGGTGAGCGTGAGTCGTCCCGTGGGGTACCGCACACGCCAGCAAGGCGACCAACCTCGCCAGGGAAGCAGCTCTTGGTCTCATGCGAGATGACCTCGTCTCCACGCGATTGTATCAGGAGCTCGCCGCATCTCCACGAGAAATGACTTGCGCGCGGTGAGGAGTTTTACCGGCGCGCCCAGTCAACGCCAACCGGTGGCCAGTCGCGTGATTCTGGCAAGATCTCAACGCGAATTGGCATTTCGGATACTGGCGATCCGGAAGTCTCGGTGCAACATCGGCATACCGTGGTTACATGGGAATCGTCATGTCGAATAGCGCATGGCTACCGAAAGCCGTTGCCGTGCTGGCCTGCATCGCCCTGTACGCTCTGCCCGCATGCGCCAGCCAGCGGTACAAACCTGGTCGATCCTTCCGTGATTGTGCCGGGACCTGCCCCGAGATGATCGTCGTACCGCCGGGAAGTTACCTGATGGGCTCGGGGGCCGACGACCCGAATCAGGCGCCGAACGCTATCGAGCAGCCGCAGCATCGAGTCACCATTCGCTACGAGCTCGCGGTGGGCAAGTTCGAGGTGACGCGAGACGAATACGCGCGTTTCGCGCTGGAGACCCATCTGCGCGATCCGGATGGCTGCCATGTCCATGAGCCACCGCGGTGGCCCGAGAAGGCGGGCCTGAATTGGCACAACACGTCGTACCCACAGTCGGGCCGTGACCCCGTGGTATGCGTTAGCTGGCCCGAGGCCGAGGCCTATACACACTGGCTGAGCAGGAGGGCGGGGCATTCCTATCGGCTGTTGTCCGAGGCGGAATATGAATACGTGGCGCGCGCCGGGACGACTACCGAGGCCTTCTGGGGCGACGATGTGAAACATGATTGCGAGTACGGAAACGGGGCCGACCTCACCCTCGTGGAGCGGTTCCCGCAGGGCAATTGGGAACACGTATTGCCATGCCATGATGGCCACGTCTTCACGGCTCCTGTGGGAAGCTACAAACCGAACGGATTCGGACTGTACGACATACAGGGCAACGTCGCTGAGTGGGTTGCAGACTGCACGGTGAAGACCTATGAAGGTGCGCCGACGGACGGTTCGGCGCGGACCGACGGCGGCTGTTTGAAGCGAATGAACAGGGGAGGCTCGTGGACCTCGAACCCTACCGGGATGCGGTCCGCCGACAGGGGCTGGGACTACCCGACGACCCGGGCCTTCGACCTCGGATTTCGAGTTGCGCGGGATTTGTAATCGCGAGAGCCCGCGCACCGTTCCGGGCTTTGGCTCATCGGTCCCTGATGAGCACCACGAAAATCAGCGCGTGCGTCACCAGAAGCGGCGGCACGATCGCCGTCACGATGTAGAAGGCAGAACCCAGCGAACCCGGATCGAGCCTGACTCGCGCACCCCTATAGAAGGCGTAGAGCAGGTCCACCGCACCTACGACATTGAAGACCCAAGCGGCGGTGATGGCCCAGGCTGTACCTCGGGCAAGCGCGGCGGTGACGATGACCGCGAGAGCGCCTGCCGCGAAATCGCCAGTGGCGGCCGGCGCCGCCCATTGTTTCGGCAACGAAGCCGAAACGACACCAGGAAGCAGGAAGCTCAGCCCGATGAACCGGAGGAACATGTGCGGTGCGACCAGCCACAGCAGGGCTGTGCGGCTGTCGAGCGTGTGCAGCGCGGGCCATACCAGCAGGGCCCCAGCCACCCCGGAGCTTACCAGGCTCAGCAGCACACTGAGCCCAAACACGGCGCGCGGCTTCATCGCACTGCGGTGGCGCCCTCCCGCCCCGCTTTCGAGAGCCGGTCGCGCATGGCCTGCACGGCCTGGCGGCGATCCGCGAACGTCGTCAGCGGCGTGACGGTGGTCTCCATCAAAGGCCAGGCAGGCAAGGCCGTGATAACTTCGTCCAGTCCCTGCGCGGTGTCGGCGTTGATGATCAGGTCAAGGGCCACAGCCCCGGAAACCGGTCCCCCGGCGGCAACCCTGCCCTGCGTTTGAAGCTGTTCGCAGCGCTCCAGCGTTGGAAGAATGTACCGCTCAATGAAGGCAAGGCCCTCGTCCGCGGCTTTTGGCCGGGAAGTGGTGACAAGCCGCAACTGCACGAGATATTGCATGGCGCGCACCTCACACTCAGGGTGTTCGGCAAGAGACCGGCACAGCATGCAGCAATCCGCGTGCGTGGTAAGGAGTGCCGTTCAAAACTGGTGAGGAGGGAACTCGTCTGGCCTTGGTCGCGGGAGGCTGTTGCGGTCGAGCTCACTTGAATAGCATACAATGCCGGCCAGGAAGCGAAGTGATCCCTGCCGGGCGCATGACGGGGTTGAAAATGCTGACAGCTGATACCGCACGAGACCTGGCGTCTCATTGGATCCGGGCGTGGAATGCCCACGACCTCGACGAAATAATGTCGCACTACGCCGAGGATGTCGTTCTGGTATCACCGGTAGCCGCAAGAATTCTTCACGTCCCGTCCGGCATGGTCAAAGGCAAGGAAGCTCTCCGAGGCTACTTCAAGAGAGGACTGGATGTGTATCCGAACCTGAAGTTCGACCTCATCGACGTGCTGTGGGGAATTTCCAGTGTCGTTCTTTACTACACGAACCAGAAGGGTGGAAAGAGCGGTGAATTTATGGAGATTGATTCCAAAGGCAAAGTCCTTCGAGTGATCGCAAATTACAACGATTGAAGGGTAGCCCCGGGGTTTGGGTTGCTCCGGCCGCGCTGCGGCATGTGCCGTTACCGCGGAACGCCGGTTTTGGGCCGAACGATGTGTCGAAACCCCGTCCAGCCGTTCGGCTATACAGCGATTCACCAACCCGGAGCGTCCCATGACTCCCACCATTACTGCCTTTGAGCGCTCGCCCGATCGTGGCAGGGGGCTGGCGCGCGACATGCGCGTCCGCTGGGCGCTCGAAGAAGTAGGCCAGCCTTACGACGTTCGTCTTCTGTCCTTCAAGGCGATGAAGGAACCTGAGCATCTGGCGCTGCATCCGTTCGGGCAAATTCCGACCTATGAGGAAGGAGATCTCGCTCTATTCGAGTCGGGGGCGATCGTGTTCCATATCGCGCAGCGCCATGCGGGACTGCTGCCGGATGATGCAAATGCCCGGGCGCGCGCGATCGCGTGGATGTTTGCCGCCCTCAACACGATCGAGCCTCCGATCGTGGATCTACAGATCGCCAAGCTGGTGGAGGGCAACGAGACCTGGTACAAGCAGCGCCTGCCTCTCGTCCAGGAGCGCCTTCGCAAGCGGCTGGGTGAACTTTCCGGCCGCCTTGGCGAGGCCTCCTGGCTCGATGGCAAATTCAGCGCCGGTGACCTGCTGATGGCGACGGTGCTGCTCAGAGTGAAGGCGGCGGGAATGCTCGACGAGCACCCAAACCTATCCGCCTACGTAGCCCGCGGCGAAGCACGCGCCGCCTACAAGCGTGCTTTCGCTGCCCAATTGGCCGTTTTCGCCGCTGCATCGGCCAACTGATCAAGGCGTGCCCGGGCAGATGGACAGCGCTACCTGGGCCTCGCGAGTTCGCCGCGGAGCCGGCCCACGTCTGCGACGTGCATGGTTTGCACTTCTTCGAATGAGCGTAGAAGCTTCTCGGCTGCGTCGATCAGGGGCTCGCTGTGACGGTCGCGGCGAAGGTGTTCGAGGACACAGCGCTGGTGTTCAAGAATACGCTCGCCCGAGGTCACATGCCGCTCGGCTTGCCTGAGGTGTTCCAGCAGCATCTCGCGGTCCATGCCGCCCGGCAGCATTAGTCATTCCGCCCAATTGCGGGTAAACTACCGCTACGGTACCTAGAAGACCGGTTGCCAACGACGGGGCCCGCCATGAGTTCCACGGCATTCGACAGGATCGATCCCACGGCCGCGTGCGCCCTGGAGACGGCACGGGTCGAAGTCCATCTGCGAATCGAGACGGCACTCCGGTCCGATCCGCAGCGCGCAGACTGGGAGCTCGCCCGCGAGCTCGAAGTGAAGCGTACAGCCATCGCACGCATCCGGGCGGTGCTCGAGGCGCAGGGACAGATCCCCGAGCGGCCGCCATCCCGCTTCCGCGTCGTTCGCTGAGGGGATCGCGATCCGACTGATCGGCGTGGCGATCTGAGGCGACGCTCCGTCGCCGATCAGGCGTACGATGATCTGAAACGGCCGGATTTCCGTTGCCCGGGAGAAGCAATGAGGGTCGGGATCGTCGGAGCGCGCTTTGCGGCGCGGCTGCACTTCGAGAATTATCGTCGCGTCTACGGTGTGCCGGTGCGCGTCGCGGGCGTGTACTCCGCATCACGGGATTCGCGCGAAGCCTTCGCGCGCGAGCGGGGCATTGCCGCCTGCGCGACTTTTGACGAGCTGTGCGATGCATGCGATGTGATCGACATCTGCGCACCCCCGGCGGCACATGCGGCGCTGGCCGTCGCAGCTCTCGCGCGCGGCAAGCACGTCATCATCGAGAAGCCATTCACCGGATTTTTCGGCCCGCCCGGCGCCGCGAGCGATTTTCGCGGCGATGGATTTTCCAAGGAGGTCATGCTGCGTGAGGCAGTTGCAAGCTGCGACCGCATCCTGGAAGCGGCACGCGCGAGCGGCAAGCGAATCGGATATGCCGAGAATTGGGTCTACGCGCCCGCCATCGAAAAGGAGCGCGAGATTCTGCGCAAGACGGACGGGCAGATCCTCTGGCTGATCGGCGATCAATCGCACAGCGGCTCGCACTCGCCTTATTACGGCGATTGGAAGCATTCGGGTGGCGGCTCGCTGATCGGCAAGGCGTGTCATCCGCTGACCGCGGCGCTGCATCTGAAGCGGATCGAAGGGGAAGCGCGCGAGGGGCGTCCGATCCGCCCTCTGAGTGTCAGCGCGCGAACGCACGCGATCACACGCTTGCGGCAGTTTCGCGATGCCGGGTTTCTCCGCACTTCTTACCGCGACGTCGAGGATTACGCGCAGGCGCACGTGACCTTCAGCGATGGAACCGTCGCCGATATCTTTTCCTCGGAGCTGGTGCTCGGCGGCGCGCACAACTGGCTCGAAGTCTTTGCCAACAACCACCGGACGCGATGCAATCTGAATCCGACAGATGCCCTCCAGACCTATAACCCGCGCGAAGACCTGCTCAAGGATGTTTACGTCGTGGAAAAAATCGGAACGAAGCAGGGATGGTCCCATCCTGCTGCCGACGAAGACTGGCATCAGGGCTATTTGCGCGAGTTGCAGGATTTCATGGAGAGCTTTGCGGCAAACCGCGAGCCTCTATCGTCCGGCGAGCTCGCTCGCGATACGATCGCGGTCGTCTATTCCGCGTATCTTTCCGCCGAGCGGAGCGGTGCCGAAGTGGAAATTGCGCTGTAGCTGCGGGTGCGGCATCGCGGCTCGAGGCGCGATCCGGTCCCGGGCTGGGCGGTTCCTGGGAGCAGCAATTGCTGTGACTCCGCACATCAGCCAACACGAACGGAGTCTCTGCCATGCTTTATCTGGACGTCGGGCCGGTCATCGGCGCACTGCGTTCCGCGCCCCAGGAGTTCGAGGTCTTGAACGGAAGCCTGCACCACATTCGCAGCCGCCATAGCTTCGTCTTCGAAGAGCACGAACACGTCCGCATCGAGGCGGAGTGCGAATGCGCACTTCTCGCGGTGCGACCGGACCAGCAGCAGGAATTTGCGGCACGGTTCCGCGCCTGGCAGGCCGATTACTGGCGGCCGCTGGAGATCAACCGGGAGTTTGCCGCTCACTTCGGGGCGAGGCCGCTCCTGCTTCGAATCATGATCGCACTGACCGCCCACTTGCATCGCTGGCTGCTCAAATGCGGCGGCCGGAACCGCATGATCGCCGCGATTGCCTCGCTGCCGCAGTAGCCGCGATCGGGCCGAGGCAGCCCGTTACGCAAATCCGGGACCGGGCGAAGCGGTCAACAGGCCACGGATCACCCTGGCCAAGGCGTCGAGCTGGGCGGGCTTCAGTACGAAGCGGTCGAAGAGGCTGCGATCGGCATCCGAGAGATCCCGGCCGCTGTACAGAACGATCGGAATATCACGGGTCTTGGCGCGGTCACGCAGCTCGCGACAGAGCTCGAGTCCGTTCATGCCGGGCATGATGCAGTCGGTGACTATGAGATCGGGGCAATGCACCTCGATGGCATCGAGGGCTTCCGTGGCATTCAAGGCCGTGATGACCTCGAGGCCTCTGGCCGACAGGAACAGCCGCAGGAGCGTGAGCATGTCCGATTCATCGTCGACACAGAGGATCACTGGATCGCGGTTTGCGGCCGGATACGAGCCGTGCGCGCCGCTGATCGGCCGCCGCTCGGTTCGTCCGGGGGTCTCCTTGAACTCCATCAATCGCTCCACGATCGGGGCGCCGGCCGGTCGGGGTGAAACAGGCACCGGGCTCTCGCTTTCCCCGCATTCGCCGCAAGTACCGTTCCCGAACCGTCATGGCCGCCGCGGGTCGTGCTTGCAAGTCGGTAACCATATGGTTACAGTAACCATATGGTTACTGAGTCAAGGCTGCGCGGTCAGCTGGTCTTTCGCGCCATTTCGGATCCGACGCGGCGGGAGATTCTGGGCTTGCTGCGTCAGCGCCCGCACACGGTCGGTGAGCTTGCCGGCAACTTCCAGGCCAGCCGTCCCGCCATTTCCAAGCACCTGAGGCTGCTCAGACACGCGGGCCTCGTGATCGCGCACCAGCGTGGAACCGCAAGCGTCTGCCAGCTGAATGCGCGGCCGCTGCGCGCCGTGAACGCGTGGCTGCGGGATTACCGGGTCTTCTGGAAAGGGGCTCTGCGGGACCTCAAGAAGCACATCGAGGAGGAGCGATGAATGACCCCGCTGCCGGCGACACGATCGTCGAGGAAATCGAAATCCGGGCTCCGGCAGAGAGAGTCTTTGCCGCATTGACCAGCCCGGAAGAGCGCGTCAAGTGGTGGGGCGCCGAAGGCCGGTTCAGGACCACGCACGCCGAGTCGGACCTGAGGCCTGGCGGGAGGTGGCTCATGCGCGGAATCGGTCTTGGAGGCAGACCATTCACGATCCAGGGCGTGTATCAGCAGGTCGATAGACCCCGTCTCCTCGTATTCACGTGGTTACCCAGCTGGCAGGATGATCCCATCGAGACGCTCGTCCGCTTCGAGCTGGTCGAGCGAAATGGGGTCACGACGGTGCGGTTGACGCACTCCGGTCTGGTCACCGAGAGCTCGCGCGCACAGCATCGAGGCTGGCCGGACATCCTGGCCTGGCTGAACAGCCACATCGAGCGGTCGACCGGCGGTCCGTAGCTACCGCCCCGCGCCCTCCCGCCAGTCGACGGCCCCGAGATCACCATCCCCGATGAACGTGTAGCCGATGTTCAGGATTGCGACCCGCTGGTGCGAGTTGGGCTCTCCGACGTAGCGGCCATCGCGGTTGGACACACGATACCGCACGAAGATGCCGTGCTGCTTGTACACGCGCAGCGTCAGTGCGATGTCGACCCGCTCGATCGTCTCGCTGCCCGTGCTTTCACTGGCGCCCAGCTTGCTGATGTACCAGCCGTGCGCAGTGGTGTCGAGAGCTGCCCGGTTCGCGAAGATCAGACGTAACTCGATCGTCGACTCCGGGGCGACGCCGTAATGGTAGTTTCGCTGGCCTCCTCCGAGCGGGCCCGGTGGCGCAACGCCGGCGCCGTGTATCACCCCGCCCGCCGCGTAGCCGACACCGAGGAGCGCCGTTTCCTGCAGTGCCACGCGTTGCGAGAGCCACCATTGACCGGTCGTGCCGACCGCGCCCGCGGTGCTGGACACCCGGAAGATGTTCGGAGCAGCATAGTCGTATAGCCCATATAACCCCCAGATGCCACGGTAATTCCGGGCGCTTCCGTAATCGGTGCCATAGAGGAGCCCGCGGCTGAACACGGATTCCACGCCCGTCGCGGTATCCAGGCCCAGATCGAGGTCGAAATAATCGAAAGGACGGTCGTAGCTGTAGTCCGACTTCCCTGGCAGTCCATAACCGACGGTAAGGCTCGTATCCGCCTTGGCGCGCTCCAAAGTCTGATTCGAGGGCGGGGCGCTCGGATCGGCGTTGACGTTGATATCGGAGGAGTAGTGCGTGTACGCGTTCGCGCTCACCTCCAGGCTGGTGAACAAGGCCGGATCGTTGCTGGGGAAGACCGGCGTGAAGCGATCGCCGAAAGCGAGGCGGTTGAGGGCGGTCGGGGGCGAGACGACGGCAGCGGCCAGCTCGCGCCACCAGCGCGGCTGGGCGGCGTCCCGCTCCAGAAGGAGGCTCGCGATCCGAAACAGCGGCTCTCCGAGAAAATTGCCGCCGATACCGGTAACGATCTGATCGTTTATCGAAGGGGCGGTGTTTTCGCCCGCCTGCTCCCACAGCAGGCTGCCTGCAAACGTGTAGGCGGAGGCCTGCCAGAAATCCAACCCCGCCGAGCGCGCGAAGCCCTGATAGACCGAACCCGAATAGGGGTGCAGGAACTGATTGACCGAAAACTTATCGTTGTCCACGACCCAGCTGCGGTGCAGATTGACCCTGAAGTTGGTAATGGGAGAGGGATAGGTGGCCTGGCCTTCGAAATAATGATCCCAGCGGTTCAGGAGGAGCTCATACGTCGGGATCTCGAGTGCCGGAATGAGGAAGCTATGGTCATCCCCGGCTCCCCACGCCGGCGCCTGCTCCCGTTGCGGCTGCGGCGCCTGTTGCGTTGGAGCGGTGAGGTCATCGATGTCGCCATCGAGCGACGCATTCCCGGCGAAAACGATGGGTGCAAAAAGTAGTCCGGCTACCGCAGTTGCTGTCAACGCCGTGTGCCCAGTTGATATACGGCAGGGGATCACGCTTCCAATCATCCTCCGCTCTGTTTAGGCGTCGCGCGGTAGCGACAGAGTCACGATGCGTCGGACGCCTGGTGTGATCCAGACGGCAAACCTCGTGCCCGAGCCGACAAGCGGCATTCGATCCATATGCCACCTCGTACCTCATGAATTGGGGCGAGGCGATGTCAAGACCGCGGCTGAATGTGACACGGGTGCTGAGCCTGTTCTTTCCCGGCACGGTGGTGGTATTGGGCGCAGTGGAGAAGTGCAGAGCGTCCAATCATCTCGACACGTCCGTGGTGACCGCGAATCCACAAGCCAATATCGGTGACATCTACGCTTGGATGGCTCCCCACGGGCGACACCTGAACCTCGTGATGGAGATCGTCGGCCGCAGCTTTTCGGACAAGCTGCGATATGTCTTTTACATCGCCAGCGGCCCGGGGCTCGGAAAGACCACCGCCACAACGACGATCGCGTGCCGCTTTCCGGATGTGGGCGTAATGGATTGTCGGGTTGTGAGGCGATGACGTTGTGGATGGACCATGCTTAGAGCGTTATTGGATCAAGGAGGGCCACCCGCCCGGCCGGGTCTTGCGGTCCGGGCGGCGTCCGGCTATCCTTGCTGGGACCGGTGTCATACGGATTGTCAGCCGGTTGAAGCGCGAAAAATGGCTGGCCGTAGGTGTCACCGGTAGCAACATAATTCACGAACCGCGCAGAAGGGGAATTCTCCAACCGTCCGCCGCTACGATTACGAGCTTAACGACACCCCCGGGACACTGTCGCACTGCTGACAGTAACACGGCGCAGCGGAGCCCCGCGGGTGCCCGGTATCAGCACTGAGTCGGATCGTTCACTCAGGAGGGCTTCTATATGTTTCGTCAACTGATTACAGCCGTCGCTCTGGCCTCGATTGCTACCGGTATCAGGGCACAGGTCTACGCAACTGGCGACTCGCGGCCCATCTTCGGGGCGCCCATGTATCCGCGCATCTGCAGGATTCTCGGGGCGCAGTTCTCGACAGCGGACCGGGTTACGCCGCCTGCCTCCGATGACACCGCCCGGATTCAGCAGGCCCTGGATGAGTGTGCCGGCAGAGGCATGAGCGTCGTCCTCCTGCCATCGCGGGATGGCAACGCATTCTATTCCGGGATGCTGACCGTCAACGGAGAGGGGCTCGTCGTCGCTTCCGGGGTCACCCTCGAGGGCAATGACAGCTACGCGAGCCAGGCCGAGCTCATCTACGTGACCGGCTGGCATTCCTTCATCGGCGGCCAGGGAGCGATCGACGGGCGCGGTGATGTCATCACGGCAGGGAAGCCGCGCATCATAGAGGCGAAGGATACCGTCGGCCTGACCGTGTATCAGATCACCCTGGAGCAGGGGGCCCATCCGCATCTGTACATAGAAGGCGGCTCAGCCGCTCTCGTGTACGGCATGACGATACTGACGCCCTACAATCGCAAGAACGCGGACGGGATCGACGTCGACAGCATCCACGATGTCTCCGTCGTCGACTCATCGATCGAAGCCGGTGACGATGGAGTCTCCATCAAGACCAATTCGGGCCCTGCATACAACATCACGGTGAGGAACAACCGCCTCTACGGAACTCACGGCCTGTCGATCGGCAGCCAGACTTTCGAGGGGGTCACCAACGTCCTCTTCAAGGACAATTATGTTTATGGCCTCGATCACAGCGGCAACCCGTCCACCGACGCCAATGCCATCAACATAAAGACGGACCAGCTATGCGGCGGACTCGTCCAGCGGGTCACGTATGCGAATACCTGCATGACTGGGGTGAAGCATCTCATCGTCGTCAACGCCTACTACGGGTCCTGCAGCGGGACGCCGGGTACGCCACAGTTCCAGAACATCGTCATCAACGGAGTCAATGCGGTGAACTCGCAGACGGGCGCCTATTCGAGGATCGAGGGCTACGACACCGCCGACCTGGCGCAGATCTTCCTCGCCAATGTCAACGTCGATGCGACGGCGCAATCCGGGGATCAGAACGCCGTGGTCTCTCTCGACAATTCGAACATGACGCCGAGCGGGCCCAATGTGACGATCCAGACCTTCAGCACCGGAGGCTCGGTGCCGGTCTGCGCCTTCTGACGTCGCGGGCGTAAGCATGCCGGGCGGGTCGCCTCAGCGCACCTGCCCGGCGTCTTCCCCTCGGCCTGCATGGGCGGTGATGGTTGCATGCCGGCGGCCGAGGTCAACGTGTCCGTTCCACCTTGACGCCGCTCGCTTTGATCGCGCTGATCGTTCGAGGCGGCGTCGCAGCGGGAACGACGACGGCAGCTGCCTCAGACAAAGGAGTGACGACAAATGCCGAGGCGGCGAGCAACTTCTCCGAGGACGCGAGGATAATGGTCTCAGCGGAGCGCTCGTGCAGTGCACGCTTGACGGCCGCCTCTTCGGCATCTCCCGTGCTGAGTCCCGCCTTGGGGTGCACACCGGTGACTCCCATGAAATACAAGTCGGCCCTCATTCGGGAAGCGGCATCGATCAAGGCGGCGCCGACGTTCACCATCGAATGCCGGAACAGTCTTCCACCGAGCATGACTACCTCTATCCGGCGGTGCGCGGCGAGTTCCACGGCGACGTTCGGGCTGTGGGTGATCAGCGTCGCTTCGAGATCGGGCGCGAGATGCCGGGCCACCTGGATGGCTGTCGTGCCGCCGTCCAGAATGACCACTTGGCCGGATCGAATCATTGCAGCGCCTGTCCTGCCGAGCGCGACCTTCTCGCGGACCGAGACGGTTTGGCGGACGCGGAGGTCGCCGTCCGCGAGTGATGCGGGCAGGGCACCGCCGTGAACCCGTTGCAGTCGTCCTGCTGCGGCCAGCTCGCGCAGGTCGCGTCGGATCGTGTCCTCGGAAACGTCCCACTCCACAGCGAGATCTTTCGCAATTACCTGTCCGTCCTGAGCCAGGCGGGAGAGGATCAGCTTCTTTCTTTGTGCAGTAAGCAATGCCGGAATCGCGCCGATGACGATGCCGAAGTGTACACGAGCTTGCACGAAAGTGCACGAACAGGTACTGTGCCTGCCATGCCCGCCACGCCACCCATGCTCGTCATGATCTGCGGCCCCTATACGTCGGGTACCGGCGGCGATCCCAACAGGATTGCCGCCAACCGCGAGCGTCTCGAGAGCTTCGCGCTTCCCATCTACGAAAAGGGCCACCTGCCGGTGATCGGAGAATGGCTGGCGTTGCCGATCATTCGCGCTGCCGGCGGCCGGGAGGTCGCGGACGAAGTCTTCGGCAAGTACCAGTATCCAGTGGCACACCGGCTGCTGCAGCGCTGCGATGCGGTGCTGCGCATTGCCGGGGAGTCCAAAGGCGCGGATCTCGATGTGCAGCGCGCCCGGGAGCTTGGACTGCGGGTCTTCAGCGACCTGGCCGAGATGCCGGTGCGCCGCGAGGGCCCTTGATTGAGCGGCGCGACCCGTGTTGCCGCGGAGGGAATCCGCTTCGTCAGCGAGCAGGTGCTGTCCGACGACTGGTATCTGCTGCGCAAGATTACGTTTGACTATCGGCGCCGGGATGGCTCCTGGCAGAGGCAGTCGCGCGAGGTCTACGATCGAGGGAACGGCGCAGTCATCCTGTTGTACAACGCCTCTCGTCAAAGTGTGCTGCTGACACGGCAGTTTCGCATGCCGGCTTACGTCAACGGCTGCGAGGACGGACTTCTGATCGAGGCCTGCGCCGGTCTCCTCGATGGCCAGGATCCCGCTGCGTGCATCAGGCGGGAGGCGGAGGAGGAGACGGGACTTCGGGTGCGGGCGCCGCGGCAGGTGTTTGAGGCTTACATGAGCCCGGGCTCAGTCACGGAACGGCTGCATTTCTTCGTTGGCGAATACGAAGATCGCGACCGCGTATCGACGGGCGGTGGCGACGCGAATGAGGGCGAGGAAATCGAAACCCTCGAGATGACCGTCGATGAAGCGATGCGGATGATCGATTCCGGCGCGATTCAGGATGGAAAGACGATCATGCTCCTGCAGTATGCGCATCGCATCGGATTGCAGAATCTATGAGCCGTATCCTCATTACCGGCTCGACCGACGGCCTCGGCCTCGCTGCGGCGAGGGCTTTGATGACCGAGGGGCACGAGGTCGTACTGCACGCCCGTTCTTCGCAGCGCGCGGCAACCGTGTCCGAACTGGCTGCGCGTTCCGCCGGCCTTGTCATCGGCGATCTCAGCAGCGCCGCCGAGACGCGTGCGATTGCCGAGCAGGCTCGGAAGATCGGCCGAATGGACGCGGTCATCCACAACGCGGGTGTCTACCGCGAGCCCAGTCGCGGATCGACACCCGAGAATCACGCGAAGACCCTGGCCGTCAATACATTGGCGCCCTACATCCTCACCGCGCTGATGGAGCGTCCGGAGCGGTTGATTTACCTCAGCAGCGGCATGCATCGCGGCGCCGACGGGTCGCTGCGCGACATCGACTGGATAGAGCGCCGCTGGGACACAAGCCGAGCCTATTCCGAGAGCAAGCTGTACGTGACGGCGCTTGCCTTCGCGATTGCCCGACACTGGCCGGGCGTGCTGAGCAACGCCGTCGACCCCGGTTGGGTTCCGACCAGGATGGGCGGCCCCGGTGCCCCTGATGATCTGACCATGGGGCACCTCACGCAGATCTGGCTCGCGGCGAGCAGCGATTCAGCCGCGAGACACTCCGGCGGCTATTGGTATCACCGCAAACGGCAGAAACCTGCGGCAGATGCGCTCGATCGCGGGTTCCAGGACCGGCTGGTGGCGCGGCTCGCCGAGCTGACAGGTCTTCCGCTGCTCTGAGCCGGCGCGGCTCCCCGGGGGGGAATGAGCCCCACGGCGGTCACCCCAACGCTTTCCTGATCAGCGCGACGATTCTCGCCTCCTCGGCGGCGGTCAGCTCCTTCAGCGCGAAGGCGGTGGGCCACATGCGGCCATCATCGAGCTGCGCCTTGTCGCTGAAGCCCAGCGTCGCATATCTCGTCTTGAACTTCTGTGCGCTTTGGAAGAAGCAGACGACCTTGTCGTCTTTCGCGTACGCGGGCATTCCATACCAGGTTCTGGGTGACAGCTCTGGCGCGTTGGCTTTGAGGAGCGCATGCAGCCGCTCGCCGATCGCGCGATCCGGCTGCGGGAGCGCGGCGAGCTTCGCCAGCACGTCGGTTTCGCCGTCGCCCTTTTCTGCGCCCGTTGCGCGTCTGGCGTTCGCCCTCGTCTCCTGGACGTACTCTTTCATGGCGGCCCGTTCTTCGTCCGTGAACATCCGGGCGGCGCCTCCGGTGGCGGCGGCACTCCTTGACGACTTCTGCGCGCTCTTCTTGACAGCTTTCATGATGATTTCATTTCCAACCGGGAGTTTCGACGGCGAACTGCTTCGAGTATTCCGCGTGCAGCCGTTGCCAGCCTTCAAACTTCATGGCCTCAGGGCCCACGATGCGGCCGAGGGGGGTTCCGCTGAGAAGATGATCCAGAACGTCGAGGCAAAGGTGCCATCCGGCAGCCCCCATTGCAATGTACTGGCGGGCGATGTTGGTCCACAACGTCAGGCGCGTACCATCGCCCAGAGGCTCGAGCTGCCATCGGACATTGAAGCCGCCCCAGTCATACTCGAGCAGCTTGGGAGGCTCGGCACGGGCCACCTTCGTCTCCGTGACGCGTAGCGCCGGCGCACCCACAGTAGTGAGCTTTACCGTGGCTCCGGCGGTGCCGAGATCGGCGTCTGCGTCAAACGGCGCCCATTCCCGCAGGCTCGTCGGGTCAGTCAACGCCTTCCAGACCTTCTGCGGCGGGTGGCGCAGCTCGCGCACGAGGACCAAGGTCCAGTTATCGCCGTCCTTGCGGACCTCGGCGCTGGGGGGACCCGGCTTGTATGCGTCGCGGTGGCTCATCGTTTCTTCCTCTTGCGGCGGGGTGGGGGATTCATCTGGTCGAGGTGGCGTTCCAGGGCATCGAGATGGAACGACCAGAGGCGGCGGAATGGCGCAAGCCAGGCATCTATCTCCATGAGCGGCTCCGGTTTGATGCGGTATACACGCCGTTGCGCGTCGACGCGGCACTCGACGAAACCCGCCTCCCGCAACACGCGCAGGTGCTTGGACACCGAAGGTTGCGGCAGGCGCAGCTGCTGCTCGATATCGCCGACGGATTGCTCCGCGGAAGCAAGCAGGCTCAGGATGGCGCGGCGGCTCGGCTCGGCAACGATGGCAAATGTCGATTCCATGGTGTGAATATACCGGACCAGGTATATACGTGTCAAGGCATATCTTCGTCGGCTGGCACCGGCTGGCGAGTGGATATGGCTCAGGCGCCTGGCTTGGCGATCGGCGTCGCTACAGCAATGTTGGCCGATTGCGCCAGCTCATGTCCTGAACACGCTCAGAATGACGAGCAGGGCGATGCCGAACAGAGCCACGAGTGCTGCGAAGACGGGGCCGAGGTACGGGCCGTGATGTGCGGGCAAGTGGTGCTTGCGTCGGTAGGCGATCGAAAAGGCGAGAAAACGTGAGCCGCATGCAATGGCCATCAAAACGCCGAGCGCGATGAGCGCCCCTCCGCCCCAGCTGGATAGCTCATTCGCGTTGGAGTGACCGCGGCCCTGCAGAAGCAAGCTGAATCGATCGATCGCTATCCCGAAGATCATCAGCGCCAGCGCGGTGCGGATCCAGACTGCCAGCGTCCGCTCGCCGTTCATGTAGGAGCGCTCCGCGGACATTTGCGTCTGCTCGAGCGCCAGCTCGACCAGACGTTTCATCATCGCGATCTGTTGCGGTTCGGCTGGCTCTGGCATCGGCCCTGGCGCTCGAAATGGCGCCGCGCGGGGCGCACTCACGGAGCGCAAGTATAGGGCGGCCGCGGCGCGCTCCGCAGTCCGCCCAGCCGGGGCCTCGGGCTGGGCGGAGTGCGCGCGAGCCCTTACTGGGTAATCTCGGGCTCGACGAGCCGCGCCAGGTTGCGCAGCGACTCCTGCCAGCCGAGATAGCAGCCTTCGACCGGGATCAGGTCCGGCAGTCCTTCCTGCACGATGGTGACCTCGGTGCCGACGACGACCTTCTTCAGGGTCACGGTCACCCGCATCTCGCCGGGCAGGTTCGCGTCATCGAATTTGTCGGTGTAGCGCAGGCGCTCGTTGGGAACGAGCTCCAGGTACTGACCGCCGAACGAGTGGCTCTGGCCGGTGGTGAAATTCCGGAAAGACATCCTGTGGGAGCCGCCCACCTTGGGCTCCAGTTGATGCACGGTGCAGGTGAATCCGTTCGGCGGGATCCACTTGGCGACGGCGTCCGGTTCCAGGAACGCGCGGTAGACCTTCTCAGGTCGGGTGGCCAGGACCCGGTGGAGTCGCACGGTATTCGGCATGATCAGCTCTCCTCGTAATCTTCAGGCTTGCGGAAGTCGGCATGTATCGAGGAGTAGCCGAGCGGCCGCTGGCCATTTCGACACCGGCGCGTGACCAGTACCTCAGCGTTCTGTCCGCGAGTATAGGGGAGGGAAATTGCGGCAGGGAGGCGCTAGGATGCCCCCATGGCCAGTCGCAAGCGCAGGGGGCGGCCTCCGCACGACGATATCCTCACTCCCGCGGAGTGGAAGACGGCGCATGCCGTGCAACACGGGATGAGCAACAGGCAAATAGCGGAGCGCAGGGGTATCAGCCTGGACGGCGTCAAGTTTCATGTGGAGAACGTGCTAGGGAAGCTCGGTCTGCCCAATCGCAAGGTTCTGCGTCAATGGTTCCAACCGCCGAAAGACAGCGCGCTGCATCGGCAGGCGAGGCCTCAAATGAATGATCTCAGGCTCGGACCGATCGCGCAGATATCCCGCTCGGTCAGCGATATCCGCGCGGCGGAGCGTTGGTATGGCGAGGTGCTCGGCCTCGAGCATCTGTATACATTTGGCAACCTGGCGTTCTTCGACTGCGGCGGCACGCGCCTTTTGCTGACTCACGCCGATGCGCCGTCCGCGGCGGAGTCGCTGCTTTACTTCAGAGTTCCCGATATAGAGCAGGCACACGGGGAGCTGAAGCGGCGTGGTATCGAATTCATCAATGCGCCGCACATGATTCACAGGCATTCCGATGGCATGGAGGAATGGATGGCGTTCTTCAAGGATCCCGAAGGGCGCCCCTTGGCCATCATGGCACAGGTGAAGAGTGACTCGTCGCGCTGACTCCGGGAGCGCCGGCTCAGGGTCGGGTGACGATCATCTTGCCGTACGGAGTGAGCGAGAGGTGGGCCAGCTTCAGGTGCTGTACGGCGAAGGGTATGCCGATGATGGTGATGGCGAGCAGGAGCGCGAAGAGCAGATGCGCCAACGCGAGCCAGATGCCACCCAGGACGATCCAGACTATGTTGCCCAGCAGGATGAGGAGCTTGCGGGCCTCGTCAGGCTCAGGGCGATCCACGACCTCCCTGCCGAACGGCCAGATCGAGAAGGCGCCGATGCGGAAGGCCGCGATGGCGAATGGAATGCCGATGATGGTGACGGCAGCCAACAGGCCGGCCAGCCACCAGCCGATGGCTGTCTCGAGACCACCGAAAAGCAACCAGATGACATTGCCCAACAGTCGCATGACGTTCTCCCGGGAAGTCGGCTGCGCCTGATGGCCAGCCGCAGGCGAACTATACCTGTCCGCCGATTACCCCGGAAGGTCGGCCACTCCCGGGCCGCAGCCCCGGATCAGGGATGATCCGGGGGGCGACGCCGCGGCTCGGGAGTGTCAAGAGGTGCGCTCCCGACTCACCTCTCCTCGTCGCCCGCAGGTAACCGATAGACCGAGATACTGTTGGTCACGTCGTCCACGGCGGCGTAGTTGAACCGGCCGTCGCTGTCGAGATCGGCATCGAGGCCGAACGCACCGCCCTGGCTGGCGTCGACGTTGTACTCGCGTACGAAGTGCCCCCAGGGCGTGAATTCCACTATCTCGCTCGGATGCGCCGTATCGGAGTTGACCGCATCACCGTTTGCGGTGAGAAGGTCGCCGTTCGGTGCGAAGCGAAGGGCCAGCGGACCGCGCAGATTCGAGCTCGCGAAGACCAGATGTCCGCGCCAGACGTTGGAGGTGGTGCTGCCGGCGTTGGAAATCGCGTAGATGGTGTTGTCGCCCGTCGAGGCGACGTAAAGCGTATTCGTCCGGCCATTGAACGCCAGGCCGGTCGGGCCCAGGATCACCGCCGCCACGTTGGGCTGCACCGTATATCCATGGGCGACGGTTGTCATCTTGGTGACTGTCAGCCCCTTGGAGCCGACCGTCACGTCCAGGCGCGACACCGTGCCGTTTGCGACGTTGGAAACGAAAATGTGCGCCCACGAGCCGTGGTCATCCAGGGCGAGATCCCACGGTCCGTCCAGGAAAGTAGCGTCGGTCAGCGTCTGCACCCAGTTGCCGTTGCGGTCGATCACCTGCAGCGCGCCCTGCATGACAGGGAACGCGCCGCCTGTCGTCGGTACGTTCCCGACCACGACGAAGCCGCCGCGCAACACACCGAGGGCGGTGCTCAGGCCCGGCATCGAGCTGCTGAAGAAGGTGTTCGCTGTTCCGGGAGGGGCCACGGCGCTGTGCGGAGAGAAGGAAACGATCGTAGTCCCGTTCCCCTGAATATTGGCGTTATCGTTGAAGTTGCTGACCAGCACATCGCCCGTCTTGATCTGTCCACCCGCGGGGAATCCCTCCGGCACGAAAGCCACACCGTACGGGTTCTCGTCGCCGTTCGATGGGACGGTCGATGTGTTCAGCAATCGGGGGATGAAGGCGTCGGCCGCCATGGCGGATGCGCCGATTCCAGCGGTGATTGCGAGTAGGGCTGCCAGGACCGCGTGCCCCGATCGGGGCCGCCGGCTGCTGTTGGTGTACATGGAGTCTCCCCTGCGGCTTGCATGAGCAGTTCGGCTGTTAGTGCCGCCGCAGGGAAGGAAGGTTTCCAGGGGCGCCGGATCGGCGGGCCGGCCGATGCCCGCCTGCCGGTCCGACCCACCCGGAGGGGACCGTCGGCTGGGCCGGAGCAATACCTAGGCTTTGAGTCCTATCGGCAGAATCGTTTTGCCGTAATCGCCATTGATGACCTCGGCGGCCGAGAGGTAAGCCGCTAGTGCTGCGCAGACGAGGCCGAGATAGCCCCCCGCTACGTGCAGAGTAGCCGAGCCGCGCAGCTCGCCCGCCGCCAGCAGGAAGAAAGTGATCCAGAGCGTCAGGAAGACGAGTTGCAGCACCGTGGTGTGCCGGAAGGAGGCGATCCACATATAAAAGGTGAACACGCCCCAAACGAGGAGATACCAGCCGACGAAGGCGGGCGGGGCACCGCCGCCGAACTCGTGCGCGTAAGCCACGAACGACAGCCAGAAAGAGCCATAGCCCACGAAAGCAACGGTTGCAAACGTGTTGCCACGGACGAACGAGAGGATGCCGGCCAGCACCTGCGCGCCGCCACCGAATGCGAGCGCCATGGATAGAACGATGGAAAGGCTGCTGCCTCCGAAGAGCCCCGCGTTCACCATGCTGAGAAGCCAGGTGGTGCTGGCGAAGCCGATCAAGCCGAGCGGAGCGGGATTGGCGAGTTTGTTTTCCACGATTTTCCCCCTGTCGCGCCGTGGATGTTATGGTACCGGTACCATCCTAGTCCCGCGCCAAGCCTACGTCAATGTCCTGCCCCGCCTGCGCGCCGCCCGTTCGCCGACGACCGCCGAGCTGGCCGAGCGCCGGCCTCGGTGCGGCCTACGGACGCCTCCCTCGAATGATCGATTTCGTACCGCACACCGGCGGCGCTACGCTGGCCGGTGACGGTTGCCCGCATGCCCGCGGGACTGAGGTGTCGCATGCTCGATCTGCACTACTGGACGACTCCGAACGGACACAAGATAACGATGTTCCTGGAAGAGACCGGACTGTCCTACCGCATTGTGCCGGTCAACATCGGTAAGGGCGAACAGTTCCGCGCGGAATTCCTGCGCGTCTCGCCCAACAACCGCATCCCCGGTATCGTGGATCACGACCCGCAGGGCGGCGGGCCGCCGGTGACCGTGTTCGAGTCCGGCGCCATCCTGTGGTATCTCGCACGCAAGACCGGAAAGCTCATTCCCTCCGATCTGCGCGGGGAGGTGGAGACATTGCAGTGGCTCTTCTGGCAGGTCGCGGGGCTCGGTCCCATGGCCGGACAGAATCATCATTTCACGCAGTACGCGCCGGAAAAGATTCCCTATGCCGTCGAGCGCTACGTCAAGGAGACGAATCGCCTCTATGGCGTGCTGAATCATCGCCTCGCCGACCGCCCCTATGTTGCCGGCGGGACTTACACGATCGCCGACATCGCCTCCTATCCGTGGATCGTGCCGTACGAGAAGCAACAGCAGAGCCTGGACGAATTCCCGCACCTCGAGCGCTGGTTCAACGAGATCAAGGCCCGGCCAGCCACGGTACGAGCCTACGCCCGCGCGGCCGAGATCAACACGCAGCCGTCGGTTTCCGCAGAATCGCGGGCGATTCTTTTCGGGCAGACGGCGGCGAACGTGGGCCGGGAAATCGGCGGCAAGTAGCAGCGCGCGGCGCAGGTCCGGGCTGGACTCTCCCTACACCCGGCAGTAGTCTCCCCCGCCATCCCAATCGTGGCGGGGGGAGTCGATGTTCCGGGGAAAACTACAGCTTCTGGCGGTCCTCGCCTGCCTGGCAATCCTGCCGGCTCATGCACAGGATCGATCGCAGGGCCGCTCGATGGTCATCAGCCGCGGCGGCATCGTCGCCGCGGAGAGCCCGCTGGCAGCGCAGGCCGGCGCGACGATCCTCGCCCGCGGCGGCAATGCGATCGATGCGGCCGTAGCCACCAACGCAGTGATGGGCGTCGTCGAGCCGATGATGAACGGCATGGGCGGCGACCTGTTCGCGATCGTCTACATCGCCAGGACGGGCAAACTGTACGGGCTGAATGCCAGCGGCTGGTCTCCCGCGAAGCTCACGATCGGCTCATTGCGAGCCAAGGGCATCACCAAGATGCCGGAGTTCGGCATCGACAGTGTGACCGTGCCTGGGGTGGTCGACGGCTGGTCGCAGCTCCTGTCGCGCTTCGGAACGCGCAAGCTGTCGGATGTTCTGGCGCCCGCGATCGCCTACGCGCGCGATGGTTTTCCGGTGCCGGAGTGGGATGCGGAATACTGGCGTCAATTCGCCGACGCGGTGCACACCAACGAAAACATGTCGCGGACGTACCTGATCGACGGACATACGCCGCGAGTCGGGGAGATATTTCGCAACCCGGATCTGGCCCGATCGCTCGGGCAAGTGGCGCAAGGCGGCCGGGACGCTTTCTACAAGGGCGCGATTGCCGGGAAGATCCTCACGCTGTCGCGCAAGCTGGGCGGCGCGATGACGGCCGAGGACCTGGCGGATTATTCGAGCCAGTGGGTGCAGCCGATCTCGACCACTTACCACGGCTGGACGGTATACGAGCTGCCGCCCAACGGGCAGGGGATCGCCACCCTCATGATGCTCAACATCATGGAGCGATTCCCACTGGCGCGCTATGGCCACAACTCCGCCGACGCGCTGCACGCGATGATCGAGGCGAAGAAGCTGGCGTACGCGGATCTGCTGCGCTACGTGGGTGATCCGCGATTCAGTCACATCCCGGTCGCCGCGATGTTGTCGAAGCGCTATGCCGCGGCGCGCGCGGCGCTCATAGACATGAACAGGGCGGACTGCAACGTGCCGCCGGGCAAGCCGTCGCTCGCCACGAAAGGCGACACCACGTACCTGACCGCGGTCGACAGCCGGGGCAATATGGTGTCGCTGATCCAGAGCAATTACTGGGAGTTCGGCTCGCGCCTGATGGCGGATGGCACGGGCTTCGTGCTGCAGGATCGGGGCGCGCTCTTCACGCTCGATCCCGCCTCGCCCGATGCGCTCGCCGGCCACAAGCGCCCGCTGCACACCATCATTCCGGCATTCATGCAGCATGGCGATGTGCGCATCGCATTCGGCATCATGGGCGGCTTCAATCAGGCGCAGGCGCACGCGCAGTTCGTCTCCAACGTGGCCGACTACGGCCTCGACATCCAGGCCGCGATGGAGTCACCGCGCTTCACCAAGAAGACTTTCAATGGATGCGACGTGGACATGGAAGACCGAATTCCGGAGGACGTGCGCAAGGCGCTCACGGCGCGGGGGCACGACATAGAGCTGCACGGCGACTACTCGGAAGTCATGGGCGGCGGCCAGGCCGTGATGCGCGACTTCAGGACCGGCGTAAACTATGGCGCGTCCGACCCGCGTAAGGACGGTGAGGCAGTACCTCAGCCGGGGAGTTAGCACGACCGCATGAAATACCTGCCGCCCGACTGTGCCGCGCCGTTCGGGTGCCGGTGACCACCGCGCTGCGCGCAACTGATCTGCTGTCGGGCACCGTTCAGCGGCACATTGACGGCAGCTCTTGTGGTTTGGTTCCCTGGCCGCCGCTGCACGTCCAAACGATCTGTCCGCTCGCATCGCGCCGCGGTGTGAAGATGAGGTCACCTCTTGGCGAGTGCACCGTCAGCACCATATGGGGCTCGAGGATCAGCTCCACTCCGTTCGGCAGCTGGGCGGCCACTCCCGCGTCGCGGAGGTTCTGGGGAATGGCGTTCTGCGACTTGTAGTAGTCGACCAGCTGCTGCCGGGCCTGCTGAGATTCCACCGCCGCAGCGGTCAGCACCGCCCGCACGGTATAGTCCTGATAAGCGGGAATAGCGACCGCCGCGATTACGCCGATGAAATACACGTATATCAGCAGACCCAAGCCCGCGCCCACGCGTCCCGCGTACGGAACGAAAAACGCGAGCAGATAGGCGAGCGGATTGCGCCGCGGTATTTCGGGATTGGGCTCCAGCACTCTGACGATCCGCTTGCCCGTCCATGGATAGCTGGCCACCAGTTCATGGAAGGACATCCAGAATCCGGTGCCGGCCGCGACCTGCCGTCGATAGCCATCGAGCGACACCTTGGCCCAGCTTCTCGCACCGGCGGCGAGAGCCGCGAGCGAGCGGGCTGCGAGCTCCGGTGTCTCGCTGCAGGCAAGACCGTGCAGGTCGCAGGTCGTCTCTCGCGCGCGCGAGAAGGCGGCCCCGATCAGCGGCAACCGCAGAGCCGGCCACCGCAGGAAGGCGGTCACGGGATTGTCGTGCCGCAATACATGACCCAGCTCATGCCCGATGTAGAAACGCACCCCGCCCGGGTTCGGTGCCATGGCGTCCACTACGCCGGAGAGAAGAATCACGTACTTCCGCCCCAGGAACCACGTAGCGAACGCATTCATGACACCGTTGCCGTTCTGCACGTACATCGTGGGGATGACGGGCACATGGAGTATCCCGCAGCACGCGGTCAGCTGCGCGTGGAGGTCGGGGAGCTGGTAATCGGTAACTTCAGTCGCGTTGCCGCGCAGGTGAGCGATGGCCGCGGACTTGGCAAAGACATACGCGATGAAGGACAACACCACTACGAAGACTGCCGCGCCCGCAACCCCGAATACCATACGCGCGCCGGCCTTGTAGATGACGGCGCCGACGGCAAGCCACGCCAGAACGCCGATACTCATCGACACGGCTGTCAGAATCCGGTCGTGCGAACAGACCTTCCCGCTCATGTTTCCCCCTGGCGAGTCATCGGCTGTTGTTGATATCGATACCATGGTAGCCCCGGCGCCCAACGCACGTCAACGCGGGCGGCGCCGCCGCACGGGATGCGAGGCGGCAGCGGAGCGCAGTCGGAATTCAGAGGCGGCGGAACGTTACCAGTCGAGCTTCGCCATCTCCGCGGCGTACGCGTCGATGCCGTCCCACGACGGAGGGCGTACGATGCACTGCCCTCAATGCATCGAAAGCGGCCAGGAACGCAACGATCGAGGCCTTGTCGTCCGCCGCCGCTCGACCGAAGAACCGCCATTCGGGATCGAAGGGCGCTTTTGCGTGTTGCCAGTCGACTGTCCTGACGGCGGGTGAGAGCGGGCCGCTGCGCATCAGGGGCACAAAGGGATCGGAGGCCCAT
>Ga0134128_10000446_pt1 | contig 57599 bp, 30 predicted proteins | sample KB31754_FD_96462 | JGI IMG/M metagenome (GOLD analysis project Ga0134128, IMG submission 96462) | Terrestrial soil microbial communities with excess Nitrogen fertilizer from Kellogg Biological Station, Michigan, USA - KB3-175-4 | ecosystem: Environmental > Terrestrial > Soil > Unclassified ... | reverse complement strand
TTAGCAATCTCCTTCGTTTGGCGACCCGCATCGTAAGCGGCCATCACCCGTTCTCTCAGATCCATTGAGTAGGGTTTCATGCCCCCAGCATACGTGTCAAAATGTCCTGGCGCTAGAGCGCGGGGTGAGCCGCTCTAGTCGGGAAAGTGACAGGGGCGGCTGCGGCATCGGTCACGTTGGCCGATTGGCCAAGGCGGGAATGCCGGTCATCACAGCGGCGTGATCAGGCCGTGCGATCAGTTCCGTTCGTACAATTTCCCAAAAGGCAGTGACATCCATTTTTGCCGCTGCGCTTGCCATTCCGCCAGCTCGAACTCTAACTTTGATTTTCCCCAAGCAGATTTCATCGCCTTGTCCAGAGGATTGTGGATGGGACGCCCTTGAGGTTGAGCGGAAAGTCGACCGTCGGATGCTCGCCGGCCAACAAGGCTTTTGCGCGACGGATCGCTTAGCTTCGTCAGGCTCAGTAAAACTGAGGCGCCGACCGCTCGGCGACCACACCCACCGCCATCCCACCCAATTCAGGGAGCGGTGGCCGGTTCTTTGGCGTGCAGCATATGATGGGTCGTCCGCGTCGGCCGCTGTTCACCTTGCCTACGTCAAATGTGCGAATTATACTTCTGTCTTCGCTCGGGAGATTGGGACCGGATAAAATTCCGGGCACGATTTCGCTGGGTCGATTGATGTGCTTGCCAGCAAAGAAGCACTGCTGCGGGCGTAATTCAGTGGCAGAATGCAGCCTTCCCAAGGCTGACGTCGTGGGTTCGAATCCCATCGCCCGCTTTTCCCCTTCGCATCAATGACTGCGCTTACAGCAACACTCTGATGGCTGTGTGCACCGAAGGTCATCCGCAAAAATCTATTATGCTTGGTGAAGCTCGTTTCTTCGGAGGAAACCCGCAGCGGAGTCCCGCTCTTTAGCCGCCCATTTTGGGGGCGCGCCCATGGGACCTTGAGCGCACAGTCAAAATTTTGATGAACAGATGCGCGCCGCTCATCAGTCTTTAAGTGCGATTGTCCTCGACGCCATCGCACATGCCCCACAAAAGGGCGGCTAAAGAAACAGCACGCCGCTGCGCGGTGGCAGCCAGCAGTTACGCGAACTCCCGCTTGTGCGTTTCCTCGCCCGATCATTCATCCGTTTTCGGCGAATTCGATTCCATAAATTCTTTCACATCATCGTGCAGCTTCGCTCGGGAATTCTTCTCGATGTACATCATGTGGCCTGACTCGTAATAGGCCCACCTAATGTCCTTCTGCCGATCGGGATGGATTCCCATGTGATTCAGTGTGTATTGGGCGCTGAAGAAGGGCGTAGCCAAGTCGAAGTAGGATGCGCACACCAGCACCTTCAGGTGCGCATTCTGGGTGAAGGCGGACTGCAGCAGCGACGTCGTTTCGGCGTAGCTGTTGGGCCGGCCGAAGTCCCACGGCATGATGCCGCCGCCCAGGGCGTAATAGGTTTCGTCCGTCTGATACTTCAGATCTGAATGGACGTAGTGAAGGAACGCCGAGGTGAAGGGCGCCTTGACGGCAGCCTCCGACGGGTCGTTCTCGGCCACTTCTCCCGCATCCATCGGCGAGGGCCCGGTGATGCGACCGTCATATCGGCCAATCGTCAAGCGCTCGTCGCGCAGCAATTCGCGCGTGAAGTGGCCGACGTCGATCCGAAGATTGCTTTCGTCGACATATTTCGTTGAAAGACCTGTGAGCCGGGCGGTCGTCCTGATCGCGGCGTCGCGCTCTTCCTTGCTGAGGGCATCTCCCTTGTTCAGGGCTTCGATGTATCCACCCATCGCCCATTTTTCCGATTCGCGCAGCGCGCTTTGCAGATCCTTCTGTAAATCGGCGTCGAGTTTCTTGTGATACCACGCATCGGCCGTGAACGTCGGCAAGAGCAGCGCGTTGGCGATGGGGTTGCGCTCGTTCGTGCGAACGACGCCGTAGTCGAGAATCGTCGAGATCAGCACGATCCCGTTGACGGCAAACCCCGAGTTAAGCAGCGTGCCGGCAAGGCCCGCGGCACGGAAGGTGCCGTAGCTTTCGCCCGCGATAAACAGCGGCGACAAAAAGCGATCGTTGCGCGTGAGATACATGCGAATGAATTCGGTGACCGATTGAAGATCGCCCTGCACGCCATTCATTCGGCGGGCGACATCGGTGCTCTTGGCGCGACTGAACCCGGTGCCGACCGGATCGATGAAAACCAGATCGGTGAATTGCAGCCAGGTCTGGTCATTGTCCACCAGCTTGAAGGGCGGCGTGGGCATGGTGCCGTCGTCGTTGAGCTTTGTTCGCTTCGGGCCCATCGCGCCCATGTGCACCCAGAGCGACGCCGACCCGGGGCCGCCGTTGAATGCGAAGGTGAGCGGCCGCTTGGCGTGATCCGCGTCATCAAGGGTGTAGGCCATATAGAAGATGTGCGCTTCGGCATCGCCCGAAGCATTTTTCAGCGGCATCTGCGCGACGGTGGCGGTGTATTTGAGCTCCTTGCCGCCGATGGTAATCGTGTGATGCGTTTCGACTGGCGTTTCATCGACCTTGTCCTGCGTCGGCGCGGTGGTCAACGCGCCCCGCCCCCCGCGCCGCCGAGCGCCCGGCTCCGGCGCTGCGCTCTCCGGCGTTTCCGCCGGTGCTGCTGGAGCCGTCGTCGGAGTGCGCTCCGCGCGCCCCACCCGCTGCGCATTGGCGGTGCTCGAAAACGCGATCAACCCAACCCCCACTCCAATTCCGATTAACAACGCCCAATATCGCCCGAGAATCGAATGCATCGGCTCACCTCGCAAAGTTGTCCAAAGTTAAACGGCTTGAGTGGGGCCGAGTGTAAGCATTGGAGGGCGAAGTTGCCAAACAAATTGTGCGATGGAAAAGGTTGCGTTCTAGTTTGCCGAGTTGCGTCCCCTATCGACTTGCGGCCGTTGCGCTACTCGCCGGCTCTTTCAGCTCATTGAGTAGTGCCGTCCTCTGCTGCGCATCCATCGGCTCAACGCTCAGCGACAGCGTTCCATCATCCGCCGTCACGTCAGTGATCTTTACCGGCAAGCTTCCCGATCGCCCGAGTTGATCCGGCAAAAAAAGTGCGGCTTCGGCTGGTTGATCATTCAAAGTATTCAGCAGCAATTCTGACATCGCCGCTTCAACGGCAGCACTGTTGGCCCGGCCATGCTGATCAATGTTCGCCTTCCGCTGCAACTCCGGCAGCTTCGCCGAGAGCGCGGATGTCAGTTTTTGCAGGTAGCCGTCCCACGAAGCGCGCGGCAATGGCAGCGTGCCTGCCGTCACCTGCGTGAGCTTGATCTGCAGCTTCCCATCCGCAAGCGTCGGGACAAAATGCAGGCTCACGATCGAATTCCACTTCTTCACTTCGCCGGCAAGGATGATTTCCTGCTTGCGGAAGATGATGGCCGGGTCCTTCACGTAAGCCGCGGCCTTCGATTTCCAGCCCAGTTCCCCTTCCCATTTGGGAATCCATGCATTGATCTCGTCTTCCGTCAAATCAAGCGTGAATGCTGAACCCGGCTGCGTCTGCGCTGCTTGATTGGCTCGGGCGGCGCGCGTTTGAGCGGCATAAGCTTCCGCGATCTGGCTTTGTGCCGCGATCATCTTCTGATCGGCACTGTTCGCGGCAGCCTCACTTTGGGCGGCAGTCAAATGCTTCGCGTGATACCAGTCGGGTCGGCTATAGAGCCGATGCCGGCCCAGCAGCAGCACGACAACGGCCACCAGCAGCAGCGCCACCACGATAACCGCCAATCCCCTCAGCAATTTCTTCATTCAGCATCCTTTGCGCGGCATCATAATCGTTAGACCCGTCTTATCGCGATCGTTGGATGCCCAATCACCTGTCGCGCATCCATTTTCTACTTACGCCTGCCGGCTGCCTGCGGGTAAAGTCAACCTATGCCAGCGGCAGACGTCATACCGAGCCAGTGGTCGTCGACCGATTATCGACGCCACGCCCGACATCTTCGCAAATTATATGCCCTCGAGCCCGCCACACTTCAGCATCGGCTGAAGGATCTCGCCGCGTGGCACGATCTCCATACGCCAAGACAATCGCACGAATCGCATGCCGTGCGCACGGCGCCGGCACTTGCCGTTCAGAAAACGACGTTCGAAATCGCCTCGGCAAAGTTCGCATCGCTCGTGGAACAACGCATCGGTCAAGGCGTTTTACGCTATTCCGACCGCGCCCGGCTTCTGTCCGATGCCCGCCGGCTCGGCATCGGCCGGTTCTACGCCAACCTCGTCATCGCGACGCTGCAACACAATGCTGACGTCGGGCCGATTCCGAGCGATCAGGCTTCGCCGTCGCGCCTCAACAGCCGCGCGATTCGCGTTGGATTCGCCCTGCTGATTCAAGCCGCGATCCTGCTCGCCGTTTGGCTCGTCATGCGCTGAAGAGTCGCGAACGCGAATCAACGGTCATCTTGTCGCAGACAACCAGGAATAAATCGTGAGACAATGACGCACGGCGGGGCGCGCACGGGGCGCCGGCACCAAGAACCGACCTCATTGCAACTCCCGCATCATCAACCGGATACGATAGTACGTTCCCGTACATGGAACAAAATGAGACAAAACGGGGCGCGCTTTGACCATTTTCGAGGGTCAAAAACGCACCTGTTTTGCGATAACTCATGGTCGGTAAAGAATCTACAACGATGTCAAATTCTTGCGTCTAGTGCCATCAGCGCCCCGCTCGACTGTCAAGTCATCTTACATTTTTTGATGCATAACGGCCTGCCGCTCCTCCACTTAAGCCGTCTGCTAATTTTGGACTCTCTGTTCCGCGCGTCGTGAGAGTGTCTCGCGCGCCCCACCGGGCGCCCCGTGGGTCGGCATTCCAGGCGCGAAGCGGCAAGCCTAGGAATTCATAACGACCGCCACCCACGCACCCACCTCAATCTCTTAACGCCATCGAGCTTTCCCGTTATGACTGAAGCGCCCGCGCCTGACCTCTCGGTAAGGAGCATCGCCCATGAAAAGCGTCCTCGCCTCTTGCGCACTCACCATCACCCTCATCCTCCCCACGTTCGCCTCCGGCGCATGGAAGGAACACCCGGCTGCGGTGCAGACGGTGTATCAGGATCACGTGCCGCAGACCGACCCGACCGGCCGCCCCTTGGCACAGTTCGACCGCGATCACTCCTTCTTCCCGCTCGCGCTCTATCACGCGTTACAGGGCCAATACACCGGCATCCAATATGAGCTGAAAGACGATGCCGCCGCGGGGTTCAATGCGTGCATGCCTTATGAGAGTCAGGACCCGCGCATGATCGCCGACGCCGCGCGGGCTGCGAAGATGCAGGTCATCGTTCACGCCCCGACCGACCAAATCGTCACCGCCCTCGCTCATCACGCGGCCATGCTCGCCTGGTATCTGGACGAGGAGCCGATGGGCCAGTTCCATGTCCCCGGCATGGACCAGCGCTTTGCCGCATTCATCGCGCGCCGAAATCAGATTCGCGCGCTCGACCCAAACCATCCGGTCTTTCCGCTCGATGTCCCGCCGATCGTCGGCAACGCTCGCCCCTGGTGGATCAAGTGGAACACCGCCGGCGACATCTCCTCGCACGACAATTACCCCATCAACCCTCACCATCGCTCGCTCAGCTTCGAATACGGCATCCCCGAAACCGTCTCGCTTGCGGCCCAGTCGGTGAAGCAGGAAAAGCCGGTCTGGGTTTGTCTGCCGACGTTTGAAATCGCTGGCCCGGCCTGGCCCTTCAACATGCCGACCTCGCGTCAGCTTCGCTGCATGGTCTACACCTCGATCATCCACGGCGCCACCGGCATCATCTACTTCGCCCTCGATTCCTTCGCCACCCGCACCGGCTCCGTCGTCGGCATGTCGCCCGATCCGCGCGCCTCCTATGGCCAAGGCATCGAAGCCACCGCCGACCAACTCCAAATGAGCCGCGCCCTCTGGCAGAGCGCGATTTCGATCAATCAGCAAATCAATACCCTTCGCCCCGCGATTCTCTCGCCCACCGAGAAGATCCCCTATCAGGTCGATCTCGACGACGCCTGGCCCACCATCACCCCCGACCCGATCCGCACTGTCCTCAAGCGCGACCCCGCCGGCGGCTGCGTGATGCTGCTGGTCAATATGGATGCAACGCCGATGCACGTCCGCGTCCGCTGCCCGGGGTATGTTGCGAAGCAACAATTCGAATCGGCCGGCGCCGGAGGATTTACGGCTACTGCGGATGGATTTGAGATGATCTGTACGCCGTATGATGCAAGGGTGATAAGGATGAGGAAGAAATAGCGTGGACCGCAGCCCTGTATGCAACGCGATTCTATGAAATGCATGGGTGTTTCGAATTTCATGATCCGACTGTGGAATCGAATTTCGCGCAAGAATGCCGAGGCGCCTCCTGTCCACGCCGCGCCGCCCCGGATTTGGGAGCGCGTCTCAAAGCGCGCTCGGAAATCCGAGGCGACGGGAGTACCCTTGCCCCGGCGTGGACAGGAGGCGCCTCACCGCTCGAATGCGGGTTTAGCGCTGATCGCTTGCGCTCGTCGCGGCCACCCCATTTCGCCGCGCTCGGACGTTATGAATTGGGTTGACCAAAAGGAGCGCCTATGCCACACCAAAATACCAGTCTTCAGATCAATCCCTCCGAAGAGACAATCACGCTGGGGCCGCTGACGGTTCGATTCCTGATCACCGGGGAGAACTCGGGCGGCAGTATCGCGGCGTTTGAGGTGATGGTCCCGGCTGGGCAGCGGCTGGCGGGGCCGGCGCACAGCCATGACCATTACGAAGAGACGATTTACGGCGTCGAAGGCGTGCTGACATGGACCGTCGATGGGAAGCCATTGGCAGTCGGGCCGGGGCAGGCGCTTTGTATTGCGCGGGGGGCCGTCCATCGCTTCGACAATGATGCGGCGCAGGACGCGAAGGCGCTGTGCATCGTTACGCCGGCGGCGATCGGTCCGCAGTATTTCCGTGATGTTGCGGAATTCGTGAAAGCTTCCGCTAGCGGGCCGCCCGACCGGACGAAGTTGGTGGAAATCATGCGCCGCCATGGACTGATGCCCGCGCTGCCGCAATGAAGAGCCGCGCGGGATCCTTGAAACCTGCTGATTGGACTACCTGCGGTATTGCTCGTCGCTCACCTTCTCCATCCAGCTGACGGGCGAGCCGTTGAGCTTTTCCTGAATGGCGATGTGACTCATCGCGGTCGTGGCGGTCGCGCCGTGCCAGTGCTTTTCGCCGGGCGGGAACCAGATGACGTCGCCGGGGCGGATTTCCTCGATCGGGCCGCCTTCGCGCTGCGCCCAGCCGCAGCCGGCGGTGACGATTAACGTTTGACCGAGCGGATGGGTGTGCCAGGCTGTGCGCGCACCGGGTTCAAAGGTGACACTGGCGCCGCTGACGCGGGCTGGCTCGGAGCGATCAAAGAGCGGATCAATGCGCACGATTCCTGTGAACCAGTCTGCTGGACCTTTGCCCGATGGCTGCGAACCAATTCGTTTAATTTCCATGGCAATGCTCCTCAACTTTGAGATAAGCTCGTCGCCTTGAGTGAGGGTAGGATTATTCAGCAACCACTGACCTGCAAGCTCAATTCTCCATAGAGAGACCACTGATGATATGCCACACCCTATTCTGTCTCCTCGCCATTTTCTCACTGGCTTTCTCCGCGCAGGTGTCAGCGCAAGATCAGTCAGCTACGCCTGTGGCTCGGCCGCTGCGCATCGTGATCGTCGGCGACTCGACGGTCTGCAATTATCCGGCGACGAGCCCGAACCGCGGGTGGGGGCAATTCATTGCGGAGCGGTTTAAGGATGGGACGGCACGGGTCATCAATCTTGCCGCGTCGGGGCGCAGCACCAAAACTTTCATCCGGGAAGGCCGATGGAAGAAGGCGCTGGAGGAGAAACCGGATTACGTTTTGATTCAGTTCGGCCACAACGACTCGCACGGCCCAGGGCATGCCGAGGCCACAGACGCGTCGGGCGATTACAAGGATTACCTGCGACGGTATATCGACGAGTCGCGCGCAGTGGGCGCGACGCCGGTGCTGGTGACGCCGATGGTTCGCAGGAATTTCGATGCTGAGGGGAAGATCGCGGAGCCGAGGGGGTCAGGGAATTTGCTGCCCTACGTCAATGCGATGAAGGAAGTCGGGCGCGAGAAAAAGACGCCGGTGATTAATCTTTACGCGTCGAGTAAGGCGCTGGCGGAAAAACTGGGACCGACGAAGAGCGCGGAGCTGGCCAACAGAGAGGGAGACCACACTCATTTCAACGAGAAAGGTGCGCGGGCGATGGCGGATCTGGTGATGAAGGAACTACCTGATGTTGCGCCGGGGCTAAAACCGTTGGTGAAATCAAAAGGATCGGCGAATGGGACGGATGGGGTTTGAGATGATCGAAGCTGGGCGATCGGGTGAAATCTCAGGCGCGAAGCCGGCAAGCGGCGGAAGGAGACAAACTTCATAGTATCTAAAGTCTTTCCCGTTTTGCCGCTTGCCGGCTTCGCGCGCCTTAGGTCTTCAAGGATCACAACGTGAAAAGGTATTGAAACTTCATCCGCCGACTCACAAAAAACAGCAAAAGAGGTGCTCCCAACCCGACAAGCGTGCCGACCAAAAGCTGGTTCGGCAAATCCGTGACGTGAAGCTTCAGCAGGACCGTCCGCGCTGCTGCGGTGAACACGATATGCGCGACATAGATCGCCAAAGATGCTTCGCCCAGAATTGAAAGAATCCCAGTGCCTGGCGTTTTGGTCAGCACCACCGCAATGCCCGCAGTCGCGATGATCCCCAGTGCTGCCGTCACAGTGATGTCATTCATTCGGACCACGCCCGGCGACCGGGCCGCGAGAAGGGTGATGATCGCAAGCATCGCCAGTGACGGGAGCAGCAGCAGCGGCCAATCGATCTTCGAGATGCCCGCCAGAACCATGGGGGCCAATACAGCACCGGCGGCGAAGTAAACGAAATCGGCGCTGAACTGATAGAGCGGCCCCCACTCCATCCCATGCACCAGGTGCCGCGCCACATATAGGGCGATCGCAGCAAACAGAATAGGAATGCTGCCCAGCCGCGCCTTGGACAGGAGGCCAAAGGCCAGCATGCACATCAGCAGCACGTACAGGAACCAGAACTGACCGACAGGCTGATAGGGAAGATGCTTGAGGACTGCCAGAAACGAAATCTTATGGTGAGCGGCCGCCCCGGCCTCCGATGCGATGGCGGTCTGGATGAGCGTCCAGAGGACATACGGATAGGCAATCGTCCTGAGCTTCTGAAGAACAAACTTCCCCAGCGGCCGCTGCGCGGAATGCGCCACGAACAGCCCCGAAAGCACAAAGAAGAGCGGCATGTGGAACTGGTAGATCGCAGTGTCCACGACCGACATCACGTGCGCCTGACCCGGTGTCGCTAATGTCGCAAGCCCTCGCCACGCGTGCCCCACCACCACCAGAATGATTCCCAGCCCCTTGGCGTAGTTCACCCATTCGACTCGTCGGGAGACCGCCAGCGGGGCGGGGGCAACGAGAACGGGTCGGGATAATCGGGCGACAACAGTCAAAGCACAGACTCCGGGAATGCGGTTGGCCACGACCGCCTGCTGGTATTATCGGCTCTCCACCATCCTCCCCTTCGGATGGTTCAGTGGGTTTCCTCGACTCTTCAATTATCCCAGCAAAAACGGCCTTCGCAAATGGCTTTGCGTTAACTTGAGATATTGAAGACGACGTCAGCAGTTGCACGTCCCTGGAGTGCGCACCGCGAATTCGTGTAACTGCGAATCCGCCTGGCGTTTGCGGGACAACTCAATTCACTCAGTTGTGACTAGCGGTTGGCACCGTAACCGCTTGAGACTTGGAGCTCTGCGCGAGCTTCAACGCCAGCTCCAGTTGCGTATCGATGCCGCGCAAAAGATCGGCCGTTCTGGTTGGGGCGATATAATCGGGAATTGTTCCGTGGCGGTTCCCTTCATCTCCGACAGCGTTCCATGATGAGCACAGCGGCAGCCCGAAGCGAACGTTGGAGTTGGGCAGCGTGACGGTAGGTTCGGTGGACGAGTTGTTGCCGCAATAGGCGCCGGCCGTTTCTTCGCCGATAAAGGTCGCGAGATGGAGATGATGGGCGACGGCGCAGAAATCGGCCGCGGTCGAGAAAGTGGCGCCATCGATCAGAATGAATACCTTTCCACGAAACGGAAATTGGGCCGGCTGCTTTTGGCCGAGGCTGTCCTGCAACTGCTCGGTCACGAAATATCCGCCGGCAGGATTGGGCTTCAGGCATTCGCGGATGTGCGAGAGTTGTTCTGCGCTGAGCGGCTTGGCATCCCAGTGATCCTGGAACGACCAGTTAATCGTCTTGATCGTTACATGATCGGCATAATGGAACGGCCTGTCGGTCAGGGAAGAAACCAGCATGACGCCGTAGGCGTCCTCGCCGCCGCCGTTGTTGCGCAAGTCGATGATGAGCGTTTTTGTGCCTTTTTCGTGCAGGGTGCGAAAGGATTGCTCGATAAAGCGCGGGTAATCGGCGCCCATAAATAAGGGGATGCGGATTTCCGCGATATCGGGGTCTTTCAGAAAACGCAGCGAAAGCTTCTCGTATGAGCCGCCCCGCACCTTCGCCAATCCCGCAAGCATTGCACCATTGACCGGGTTATGGTTCGCCTTTCGCTGGGCTTCCGTCACACCCGCGAGCTTCGCAACCACCGTTTTGCCCGATGCGGTATCCCTGGCAGTGATCGTGAAATCCTCCGGCTGCCCAACCAGCCACCAGTAATCCTTTGCAAAGTCCTGCGCGATATCGTGACGCTTGGCCGTCTCGATGTCGCCGTCGGCATACGTGACCGGCCAGAATTGCTTGATGAGGTCAGAAACAGTGCGTCCGTTGATCGAGATCAGTTCCATTCCGGGGCGGATCGTTCGATCATTCGATGCCTGATTGATAAGCACCATGAGGCGCTTTCCTTCGAACATCACACGGAGCGGAAACGTTCGGCCGATGCGAATCGCAGTCTCCATTTCGTGATCCCAGTGCATCCGCGTATGGCCGCACCGGATGGAGGCCAGCGTTTCGGCCACGACGACTTCGAACTGCGTCGCGGCCATCGGTCGCGAGAGCTTCGCTCGCTGCGCGTCAAAGAGGTGATCCATCTCGGGTTTTGTGGAATATCGATACAGGCCCGGATGCGCCTCTTCGAGTGCGTGGCGCATCAAATCGAAATCGACCTGCATCTGCGCGACGGTCAGCTCTTTAGCTGCGAACGAAGTGCCGTTGGCAGCGACTTGTTCGGCCGCAATACAATCTGCAGATGCGGCAGCAACCAACAGGGCCAGGACTGCCGCCAACAGGAAGTGATCCATAGAGACTCCGAGGTGATTTCCGAGTTCAAGCACATCTTGGATTTTCATGAGCGATAGTCGCTGGCGATGATGAAACATTTCGCCCGCCTGGATTCGGCGGGTGAGTGCCTCGAGGCGCGCCACAATACAAAAAGGCCCGGTGTTACCGAGCCTTTTCGTTCCAGCGAGTGGATTTTAAAAGGGATGACCCCGACGGGATTCGAACCCGTGTCGCGGCCGTGAAAGGGCCGTGTCCTAGGCCTCTAGACGACGGGGCCATCGAAAATCGAGGCAAATGCGTAGGGCTGCCTAGGAGGCGGAACGATATGCGCCGGGGTGCCGCGCGTCAAATGGGTGCGATTGACTAAGGTGCTTTTGCGACGTCGCGGGCGGGACGTTTTCCGCGAAGGAGGCGAAGCGCGGGGCGCTCGATGGCGAAGGTGAGGAAAGTTGCGATCGCAAGTGCGACGAGCATCGCAGCGCCGATCGCAAGGTTCGTGTTCCAATGCCGCTGCTCGGCCCAGCGGATGATGACGTAGCCGATGTTCTGGTGCGTGAGGTAGAGCGTGTAGGAGATGGCTCCCAGGAAAAGCAGCGGGCCGAATTCGAGGAAACGAAGGTAACCCTGCGACCCGGCATAGATCAGCGCGACGAAGCCGAGGGTGAACAGAAAATCATCCAGCGGGCCGAATAGATAGGTGTACAGCAGACAGATCGCCAGGAGCGCGAGATAAGCCGGTCGATGAGCGTTGCGCCAGATTTTGTAGAGGGCAATGCCCATCAGGAATGCGTAGGCGAATTCGAGAATGAAGACCTGCTGAATGATGTCTACTGCGCGGGCGATGTGAGCGTGACTGTCCAGAAAATGCGAATTGCCGGGAATGAGATGAAGATAAATCTGCGCCAGGCGCAGGCCGACCAGGCCCAGGAGCCAGCCTTCGGCATATTTGAGCTGCCGGGTGGCAAAGAGCAGCAACATGATCGTGTAGAAGCAGAGCTCAACTTGAAGCGTCCAGTAGACACCATCCACGGGGCCGATATTGAAGAGCCCCTGGATCATCGAAAGATTTGCCACGGCTCGGCCAACGGAAGGCGTGCGATCGGGCAAATGCGCGAGATGTAACACGACGAACGTGAGCAGCACTGCCGCCCAATAAGCGGGAAAAAGGCGAGAGAAGCGCGAGCGGACAAAGTCAGTCGAGCGGCGCGTGCGCTCGAGCGTCATGAAAATGACAAAGCCGCTGATGAGGAAGAAAAGCTGGACGCCGAGCGCGCCGTAGTGGAAGCTGAAGGCCGGCGGGCTCGTGTGGTGGTAGACTCGATCGTAATTGCTGGTGTAGTGATAGACGACAACGGATGCTGCAGCGATACCACGCAGGACATCGAGCCCCTTAATGCGGCGTGCATCTCCCACGCAAGCGCCGGGGGCGGCGTAATCGAGCGTACTATGCGCAGTCTGGGTCGGGGATAAGCTCGAGGTCGTCATGAGTTACTGCAATTTCGGGGTGACCTGTCGTATACCAAGTTTAGCCGCGACGCGCCAGCGGAGCGCTTTTCCGCAGCGCTCGCAGAAGCGCTCCGCTGGCGCGTCGCGGCTAAACTTGGCAGGTAAGACCGCTCAACTCCATTATCGGCAAAGTATAAGGGGGCGATCCATATCCGACAGCGGAAGAATCCCATGATCGCTTAGATCTGCTGACAATTTTGCGGGCTGCACGTTATTATCCCCCTCCATGCGCGATCCACGATTGGAAAAATTGGCCGACGTGTTGGTGAATTACAGCGTCGGCGTGAAAAAGGACCAGCTCGTTCGCATCACCGGCGCGCCGGTTTCGCTTCCGCTGGTGATGGCGATTTATCGCAAGGTGCTTGAGGCTGGCGGTCATCCGTTTCTGCGGATGGCGCCGGAAGAGGCGCAGGAGAATTTCCTGAAAATCGCCAGCGAGGAGCAGCTTAAGTTTCTCAATCCGATCAATCTCTTCGAGATCGAAAAGATCGATTGCTCGATCGGCATCTGGGCGGATGAGAACACACGATCTCTGACGAACGTCGATCCGAAGCGCGTCGGCATGAGCCAGGCGGCGCGGAAGCCGATCATGGAGATTTTTCTGAAGCGCGCGGCCGACAAGAAGCTGCGCTGGTGCGGCACGCAATTTCCCACCCAGGCGTCCGCGCAGGATGCGGAAATGAGCCTGGCGGAGTATGAGAGTTTCGTCTTCGGCGCGGGTCTGCTGGATTTGGACAACCCCGTATCTGGCTGGAAGAAAATGAGTGAGGGGCAGCAGCGATTGACTGACCTGCTCAACGGCAAGAGCGATTACCACGTGAAAGCCGACAATGGCACCGATGTGCGCATGAGCGTTGCGAACAGACGGTGGATCAACTGCGATGGCCATGAAAATTTTCCGGATGGCGAAGTCTTCACTGGCCCGGTGCTGGACAGCGTCAATGGCGTCATCTGCTTCAGCTTCCCCGCGGTGCATCACGGACGGGAAGTGCAGGACGTGCGCCTGACATTCAAAGACGGAAAAGTGGTCGATGCATCCGCTTCCAAAGGCGAGGCATTTTTGATTTCGATGCTCGATACCGACGCGGGCAGCCGATTTCTGGGAGAGTGCGCGATCGGAACGAATTATCACATCCGCCAATACACGCGCAACACGCTGTTTGACGAAAAGATCGGCGGCACGGTGCATTTTGCGGTCGGAGCGGGTTACCCGGAAACGGGCAACACGAACCAATCGGGCCTGCATTGGGACATGGTGGTCGATTTGCGCAAAGGCGGCTTCATCGAGATCGACGGGATCCGCATCAGTGAGAATGGCCAGTTCACGCGGGAAGGATTTCCGCGTGGGTAATGCGAATGCTTCCATCCGCATTCGACTGGCGAGCGAAGCCGATGTATCGGCGATTAATTCTATTTACAATTATTACGTTGCAAATTCCACCTGCACCTATCAGACCGAGCCGGAAAGTGATAGTTCGCGACTGGAATGGCTGAAGAGCCATGGAACGCAGTATCCCGTGACGATCGCGGAAGATGATGGGCAGGTGGTCGGATGGGCGTCGGTTTCCATGTTTCGGCCGCGTGAAGCCTATCGCCCTACCGTCGAAAATGCAGTCTACGTTCGCCACGATCTTTTAGGGCGCGGCATCGGAAAGATGCTCATGATCGACCTGATTGAGCGGACGCGCAAGGCCGGGTTTCACAGCATCATGGCGGTGATCTCTGCCGAGCAGGAGGCCAGCGTTCGGCTGCATGAGAATCTCGGATTCGATAAAGTGGCCCATCTGCGTCAAGTCGGGCGAAAGTTCGACATGTGGCTCGATGTGGTCTATTTGCAATTGATGCTGTAACGCAGATTCAGCTGGGATAACGTTACAATTTTCGAAAAGAGGGCTTGGCTCAGCATGGCACGTCTTCGTGATTTCCCCGCAGTCTGCCGATCGGTTGGATTCATTGCATTTTGCCGGCGGGTGTGGACCGAGTTCTCCAAAGACAATTTATTGACCTGGGCGGCGGCGCTGGCTTATTCGTGGCTGTTTGCGATTTTTCCATTTTTCATTTTTCTGATCGCCCTGATTCCCCATCTGCCCGCGCGATTCACGGGGGGCGCGATGGCGCAGATTCATGCGCTCTTGCGCGAACTTCCGCCGGAGATGTCGGATGTGCTGTGGAACAACATCCATCATTTTGCCGATACGGTGCTGACGCAGAAGACGGATCGGTTGATTCTAATCGGTCTCCTTGTTGCGCTCTGGTCGGCCAGCGGCGGCATCTCCAATACCATGTCGGCCCTGGACCGCTGCTACGAACTGGAGAAGAGTCGCCCCTTCTGGATGCATCGGCTCATTGCGCTGGGATTAACGATCGTTGTTGCAGTCATATTGCTTTTGGTCGTTGTGCTGCTGCCAATGGCGACGATCGCCGAGGGATGGATCGTCCACAATGGGCATTTGTCGCGATTTGCGCCATGGCTGCTGGCGTTTGATGCGGCGAGGTGGATTGCGTCAGTGATTCTGATGTTTGCGGTGTTGAGTTTGATCTATCACTTTGGCCCGTCCATCAAGCACCATTTTTCGTGGGTGACGCCGGGCGCGGTGTTTGTGGTCGTGGTATGGATTGCGCTGGGCCTTGGGTTTCGCTCGTACGTCATCCATATCGGCGCCAAGAGCTATGCCCGGACGTACGGCACCGTTGGTGGCGTAGCAATCATGCTGCTGCTGTTTTACCTCGATGCAGTCGTGATGCTGCTGGGCGCGGAAATTAATAGCGAAATCGACTATGAAGTGCTTAAAGTCCGCCGCGGCAGCCGCGACTTCCGCAAAGCGGAAGACGTCTCCACGGCTGAAACCAGCATCTGATTCATTTTACTGCCCCACCTCACGCGAGTCGTTGAGCTGAACGCTCTCAAATGATGCAGTCGCGACCTTCTTTTCGTCGCCCGAGGTCATCAGCAAACCGGCGCGAACGTTGCGCGGCATCGATATCGTCTTTGAATCACCAATCTGTCGCCAGTTCACTCCATCGCTGGAAGCATAGCCGCTGAAGGTGTCGTCGGTGCGGACAAGCTTGAGCCATTGAGGCGCGGTAGCACTTTCCAACTTCGCAGATTCAAAAGGCTTTTCGGTGGCCGAGCGCCAGCGAAGCAGCAAGGAACCATCGGCATTAGCCAAAAGCTCGATGCATGGACCGGCTGCGCTGCTTCCATCGCGCAGCGTCACGCCGCTCTGGGCATGATCGAAGCCCGATTCGAATTTCTCGAGCTTGGCGGAGAAAACGCCATCGCCCAGGAAGCTCTTGGAGACAAAATGGAATTGCTCGGCGGGTGCTGAGGGATTCCCAGCTCCACCGATGGTCCAAACATTTTGACGGACCGAAGTCCAGCCCGAAAGTGCGGGCGATCCGATGTCGATTGGAACCCACCCAGGCGGCGCCGTTTGAGATTCGGATTGCCCAGTGCTGGAGAGTTGCGGAACCGATGGCCCCTGCCCGGCAATCTGCGTGTGATGTCCCATCCGCCCAATGGCGGGCACCATGGCACCCATGACAAGGGCTGCTGCGGCTGCCGATGCGCCGATGACGACCCAGCGGTTGGGCCGACGTTTGGGAATACGCGGAGTCTTCGGTGGTGGAGCGCTTTCGGCAAGCACGCCGCTCGTCCGCGTGCGCGACAGAGAAAAGGTCGCGGTATCCTCCGGATTGAGCGGCACGCTGTTCGTCGCGAACGAACCGCCGGATTCAACCGGAATCGTGTGGACGCGCAGGACTCTTGCAAATTGTGCCGCCGACTCATAACGATCCTGCTGCTTTTTCGCCAAAGCCTTTTGAATGGCTTTAGCCAGCGACACCGGCACATCAGGGCGAAGATTGCGCAAATCGGGAATCGGCGTGTCCAGGTGCTTTTGCAGCAGATCGGCGGTGCTGGTTGCCTCGAAAACCGATCGGCCGGTCAGGAGGTACCAGAGCGTTGCGCCGAGGCTGTAAATGTCGGAGTGAAGCGAAGCGGATTCTCCGCGCAGAAGTTCCGGCGCGATGAACTGCGGCGTGCCGACTGCTTCAGGGATCGGCTTGCTCAATTCAGCAGTATCGAGGCCGCGGGCCAGGCCAAAATCGGTCACCTTGCAGCGGCCGGAGCGGGTGAGCATCAGATTGGCCGGCTTCACGTCGCGATGGACAATGCCCAGCGAATGAGCATGTGCTAAAGCGTCAGCCGCATCGGCGCAGAGCAGGCAGGCGCGCGGATATTCAAGAGGCCCGGCTGCCTTCACCAGTTCTCGCAGCGAGCCACCCTCGGCCAGCTCCATGGCGATGTAATAAACGCCCCCCGCTTCGTTGACCTCATAGACCGAAACGACGTTCGGATGATCCAGCGTCGCGCACGCCTGAGCTTCATGGATCAGGCGTTCAATGGCAATGCCCTTTTCATTGCGCTTAATTGACTTGGGCAATACCTTCAGCGCGACATACCTCCGAAGCAGCGTGTCTTCGACGCGGAATACGCGCCCCATCGCCCCCTGCCCGAGCAGGCCGATGAGTTTGAAATGGCCGACGCGCTTGCCGAGCCATGCCGGCGCGGAAGACTTTCCATCGGCCGAAACGGCCTCGGTATGCAAAGGATCGGCGACAGCACTTCGAGCAGATGTTGCTTCTTCAGCGATTCGATTGGCGGTGGACATGGAGTCGTTCTCTTTAATTGGATCGAAATGTTTGTTCTTCATCGAAAGCGTGATGGATCAGCCGGCGATGGTCCGAACTATGGACCGAACTCTCTAAGGAACGCATCCTCCAGCAGATCGTCGATGCAGGGCGGCTTCGCATTCGATGGCGCGGGCGCCGGTCCTGAAGTCGAAAAGAGATCGTCGGCGGTGGCCATCTCGATACATCGGAGATCAGTGGGAGGAAGAGGCGGCGCATTGCCGATGCTGGACCTCGACGAGGATCGCCCATCGAACGAGGGGATGATGACGCCCTCCGGGTGAGCCGGTGGTCGAACATCCGCAGCATTGGGGCTGGGCATCTGCTCGCTATCCACCGACTCGATGGCCGGCGCGAATTTATCCAGCAAGCCCCGAAGGTTCGCGGCCGTCGGCTTTACCGCTCGATGTCCCGGCGAAGTCCGATGCGATCGATGAGCAGGCCCGTGATGAGTGACCGACGCGCCGCCTTCGGCCGGCGTTCGAATGAACGGCACCACGCCGCTGGAAAAGCCAAATTCCTGCGGCTTCGCATTCGACGAGCCATTGGGATTGGGCGGCAGATCGACACCGCCTGGCATCGTCAGACATCCGAGTGAAGCAGTGCCGATCGTCTGGCCTCCCAAACTCGCTCCGCCAAAGCTTGCGCTGGTCGAAAGGATTCGACTGATCGACGCATCGGTCGCCGACATCATGCTTCCTGCATCGTCGCGGTCCATCAGGCGAAGCTGAGTTCCTTCGTCGGCTCGAACCTTGATGGTCTCGGATTCAAATCGCAGGATCGCCACGCCGATGCGGATTTCATCGCCGGCACGCAGTTCGATTTCGCGCACCTTGCGTTCGTTGACGAAGGTGCCGGCGGTTGAATTGAGATCGCGGATGAATCGCTTGCCATCCCGCTGATAGACGATGGCGTGCGTCTTCGAAACCAGCGCTTTATCGAGCACCAGATCACATCCCGCGCGCTGGCCGATCAGAAGCGTTCGGCCATGAATCGGGTAACGCTGCTTGCTAGACTGGAGAATCAACGCGGAGCGCTCGGAAGGTCCGCCGGCATCGGCTTCCGCCAGGTCGGCAGTCGTCGGGAAACCGGTATGGCAGAAGAAAGTGAAAGGCCCGATGCGCAGCAGATCAGCCTTGCTCAGCCGCGCCTCGCGAATGATCGAGCCATTGAGATAGACGCGATTGGTGCTGGCCAAGTCGCGAACGTAAGTTTCCTCGCGATCATTAATGACGATCGCGTGCGTTCGGCTGATCAGACTCGATTCGAGCGGCAGATGAACGCGCGCTCGCGCGCCGATCACGCAAATCTGGCGATTAATGGAAATGGATTGGCCGTATTTCCGATCACCCACCGGCCGCAAGACGGGCCATGGCAATCGACTTCCAGGCCGCAGATACAGCGGATTTGGCATCGGGCCTCCTGCCCTTGTTCAATGGAGCTGCCGGCAACCTTATCTGTCACCGACTCGAGCGGTCCCCGCTCGATAACTCCTACAGCACAATGAGCCTTTAGGTTCATTAAGCTTTTAAAAGTTTACACCAACACGATGTAAAAGAAAATGTCTGGCAGAAAATTGCGGCGCGATCTTGAAAGGCAATTACTGCGCGTGCGACTTTCCCACTTCAATCACGTGCGATACATCCGCATTGTCGGGTGACGGCATCGCAAAGCTTTTGTCCATTGGAAGCGCGCCGTGCCGAAGCACGCTGTCATCACTCAAAGTCAGCTCCATCGTTGAACCGGTTTCGGGAAAGGCCAGCTTGTAATCGCCGGCAATCCAAGGCCATTTTTCTTTGGGCTGACTCGCGACTTCGATCTGCTTGAAAAGCCCGAGCTCGGCCCTCAGAGCAACCCGGCCATTCTGGTCATAAAGCAAAACCAGTTTGGGATGCAGGGTATTCATGTCATACCAGACCTCGCGCAGCGCGATCCAGCGATCGGGAAGCGGCGCGACCCACAGAAGCACATAAGCGCGCTGCTGGCTGTCGAACCGCATAACCGGCGCTGGCTGCTGCCGGAAATTGGTGTCAATGGGGCTCATCGCCAAAACGCTCAACACCAGATCCGGGCGAATCGGAATGCCCAGATGATCCGGATCGACATTTTCCAGCGACCGATACGTCCCCCACCACATCGTATCGAGCTCGGGAATCACACGCAGCCAGAATTGGTTGCTATTGCTACCAATGTCAAAGATGATTCCTGCGGGATCCTTTCGACCAATGAGCCGAAGGTCCATCGATTGACGATAAAGCAATGTGCCTTCGCCGTTGACGAAATGGGCCTGCTTTTTCTCGTCGATGATGTTGGCCTTGTAATAAAGGCTCGACCAGAGGCTGGGGATTTTTTCGTTGTTGGCATTGATCTGCGCGACGACGCGGGCCATCGGTTCAGTCGGCCCGGTATACGGATTCTGCTGGGGCGGAGTAATGGTATGGCAGCATCCCGCAAGAGCGATCAAGCCCATTGCCAAGAGAAGAAGCTTCAAAAAGCGCACGTCGCGCCCGCCGAAATCATCAGAGTTCTTCATGAAGAATCTGGCTCAGTTGCTGGCTGACATCCGCCACCTGCTGTTCGGTGAGCTTCGGGTCGGCCAGGGTCAGGAGTTCATCCTTGCCTTTCATGCGAACGATCCACACGTCCTGGTCATTTTCTTTCTTTGCCGATTCATAAACAACCAGGCGCTTACGCATCAGGATCAGGCCAAGGACAAAGCGGAAGTGAATTTTTACGGGGTCGATCGTGTCGTTGAGCCGTTCGAAGAGGGTGCAGAGCACTTCATCATCGACAAACAGCTTTTTCTTTTCTTCAGCGCGAGGCATCACCATCTGCCAAAAGGCCAGCAGATTTTGCTTGTCGAAATTGGGCCAGCATTCGCTGGAAATGTCCAGCCGCTCGATGCCCGATTCCGTTTCGCGAATGGCGGCAAAGCATTTTTCACCGGGTGCGATGACATGCCCGCAGACGGCACATTTGCCCATCGGACGGGGAACATCAATTGTGCCGGGCTTTGTGGATTTCGCGGGAGCGGCCGTGCTCATAATCCTTCCTCCATGAAGGCAAGACTATCCGTCGCTCAATGGAGAGGCAACACCGCATCGAGCCGGTTGATCTGATAAAGGCTGGCGGCTTTGCCGCGGAGGTTGGAAAGATGAAGATCGCCACCCTGCGCGCGAAGCCGCCGGCGCAGCAGCACGAGGCGGGCGAAGGCGGCTGTGGTAATTTCGCGTGCGTTGCGCATGTCGATGACGACCGTGCGCGGCCCCAGGTCGCGCAGCACTTGCCGCGCGATTCCGCAGGCTTCATCGTGGGACAATCGTTCCTGTTTGGGAATGACTGACGATTGAAATAGTGCAACCGACACGAAGTCACTTCCATGGCAGGGCGTGCTGACTCAATGCGCCTGGAGAAACGCAAAGTCCATTAGCCCTAAAGCAATCCCTCAAGACCCATCAACGCGCCCATCCGTGAGCCGCAACCGGAATCTTCCTGCCTCCGGCCGCCGGGAATGGGTCCCGCATACTCCCGCACTATACCGACAAATTAACTTTAGCACGAGTTCAAGGTGCAGCCATTGAGAAGTAATTTTACGGGCCGATGGACGAGCCGGGTTTGTTGGTTTATGACGTTTGTAGGGGAACAAACGAGGACAGACGAAGATGCTCATTTCTCAGCGCATCGGGAGACAGCTAGTCAGCGTTTTCTTTGCGGTCGTCGTACTTGCTGCAGTTCGGACGGGACTGGGTCAGACGTTTGCCGGGCGATCGGTGGATGCAGCTCGTGAGCGCTTTGATGCTGCGAAGATGGCCGAGGCGGATCATCTGATCGAGCAGGCGATCGCGCAGAAGAACTGTCCGGGAGCTGTGCTTTGCGTAGGACGAGGCGATCGCATTCTCTATCTAAAGGCTTACGGAAATCGCGCGGTTGAACCCAAGCCGCTGCCGATGGAAAGCGACACGATTTTCGATCTGGCTTCACTTTCAAAATCGGTCGCCACCGCTCCGAGCATCATGATCCTCGTCGAGCGCGGGAAGATCCGGCTGGATGATCCGGTGGCGAAATACATTCCCGAATTTGGTCAGAATGATAAAGGGACGATCACCGTCAGCGATTTGCTCCTGCACATCAGCGGGCTGATGCCGGACAACGACGTCAGCGATTATGCCAAAGGTCCAAAAGCTGCGTGGGAAAAGATTTTTGCGCTCAAGCTTTCATGGAAGCCGGAAACGCACTTTGCTTATAGCGATTTGAATTACATCACGCTGGGCGAACTGGTTCATCGGGTCGACGGGCGCACTTTAGACCAATTCGCTCACGATGAAATCTTCAAGCCACTCGGCATGAACGACACCAGCTATAACCCCGATGCGAAGCATCGCGAACGCTGCGCGCCGACGCAGCAGCGCGACAACCGCTGGATGATCGGCGAAGTTCACGATCCGCGAGCCTTTGCGCTGGGCGGCGTGGCGGGTCATGCAGGCGTTTTCAGCACGGCGGCCGACATGTCGCGATTCTGCCGCATGATTCTCCACGGCGGTGAACTGGATTGCGTGCGCATTATGAAAGAAGCGACCGTTCGGGAATGGATCAAGCCCTGGCCAGTTCCTGCGCCAGCGCTGGACCAGCACGCCAATCGCGTTGAAGGGCCCGCCCATCGAACCTATGGTTTTGATGTCGATACACTTTATGCGGGGATTCGCGGCGAGCGATTCGATCGGCTGACCACCTTTGGCCACACCGGTTTCACCGGAACCGCCTTCTGGATCGATCCGCCCGACGATTGCTATTTCATCCTGCTGACCAACAGCGTTCATCCGAATGGCAAAGGCAATGTGCTTCGCCTGCGCCATCAAGTGGCGACGATCGTAGGCGAAGCATTGCTCGGCCCGGCTCCTGCCGCCCTTCCCCCAACTCGGCCGACGACGCTGCCATCCACTGCGGAGGCAATCGCGCCATCGCAAACGGTTCTTTGTGGCATTGACGTTCTTGAGAAAACCGGATTTGCCGCTCTAGCGGGCCACAAGGTCGGATTGATCACCAACCACTCCGGGCGCGATGCCCATGGGCGACGCACGGTCGATCTGCTGGCCCACGCGCCGGGTGTGCAACTGATTAGGCTTTTTTCTCCCGAGCATGGCATCGACGGAGTTCTCGACCAACGCGTGAACGATAGCACCGATGGCGCGACCGGCTTGCAGGTCATCAGTCTCTATGGCCCCAATAAAGCGCCGACAGCGGAGATGCTGCAGGGCATAGACACGCTCGTTTACGACATTCAGGATGTCGGCGCGCGCTTTTACACCTACATCACCACCCTAGGGCTTTGCATGCGATCGGCCGAGCAGAACCATGTGCGGTTTGTCGTGCTGGATCGGCCTAATCCCAATACGGGGCTGGCCGTCGCAGGCCCGATCGCGGACGAAAAGCATCTGGGCTTTACCTCGTTCGGTCCCCTGCCGCTGGTGCACGGGATGACCGTCGGCGAACTAGCGCGATTTTATCATGGAGAGTTCGGTGTCCATTGCGATCTTCAAATCGTCCCGATGGAAAACTGGCATCGTCGCATGTGGTTTGACCAGACTGGCGTGGAATGGATTAATCCCTCGCCCAATTTGCGAAATCCAAATTCGTCACTGCTCTATCCGTCGATTTGTCTGCTGGAAGCAACGAATGTTTCAGTGGCTCGCGGGACCGATCAGCCCTTCGAGATGTTTGGGGCGCCATGGATCGATGCGCATAAGCTGACCGAGGCGCTCAATGTTGCGAGTCTGCCGGGCGTACGATTTGTGCCGCTGGAGTTCGAGCCGGAGGCGAGCAAATTCAAAGGGCAAAAGTGCCATGGCGTCTTTACGATTGTGACCGATCGCAATGCGTTTGAACCCGGCCTGACCGGCGCGACGATCGTCTGGCAATTGCACCGGCTTTTCCCGAAGGATTTCAATTTTGCTTCCGTGGGGCATCTTCTTCAAAATGACCAGGCACTGGCGGCGATCGATTCGGCTGCAAGTCCGGCCGATGCCGTGAAGGAATGGGATAATCAGTTGCCGGCGTTTGAGGTCGCGCGAGCAAAATACCTCATCTATCCTTGATCCAATCGATGGCAATCATGCCACAGTTGTAGCGGCATTAAGAACTTGCGCCTGGTGAAAAAGTGCCCGCTTCTGCGACGAAAATGCATCATCGAGCGTATAGGCGATTTCCGTGGTAAGCGGGAGCAGGTTCAGTGAAGACCGCAGAGCCAGGAATTGGCCTGGATCCGGAATGCCCACGAGGATATCCAGCCAGGACTGATCGGTCGGCGCCAGGAACATCATCGATGGGGCGCGGCCCAGCGTTGCCTCCAGCGCACCAGCCCACAATGTGATTGCTTCTACAGGCGTTGCTCCGCAGGAAGGGACGCGGACCTGCTCTGCATGCGTCGGCTCATCTGCGCCAAAATCACTGTCGCGCAAGACGTGCAAAATACGAAGTAGCCCGGTCTCCGTGACCTGCTGGCAACTGGCAATTTTCGCGAGGGCCTGCGCGCTGGAATTTTGTGAGCCGTCAAGGGAGGCATGAGCCGCCAGCGCGGCAAGGTCCTGCCTCCCCTGCTCGACAACGGCAATCGCCGCATCGCGATCAGAGGTTCGCTGGAGGCTGGCCTGCACGCGATCGATGACCGGCAGCGCCGAATTCAAGGCCCATGAAGTCGGCAGCCCCTGGCAATGGGCGCAGACAACCATTGGGAAATCATCGCGGCCGCGCCCGTCGCTGCTGTGCCAGAGGCGTCCGACAATCACTTCATCGCCCATTTCCCACGCAAAGACGTGGCCGAACTGCACGAGCTGCGTTGGATCGCTCTTATGCCAGCTTGGGATCGCGCGATCGCGGATGCCATCGAGATAAAGAAGCTGCTTGAACTGGATCAGGCGTTCATCCAGGCCAAGGTCCGGATCAATATGGTCGTTCCATGCCGGGTGTTTACCGAACGCGCCCAGAATTGCCCGTGGCGCTTTTGGAGCGCCCAGGCTCCCAGGCAGGTAACGCATGAACTTTCGTAAAAATGCCGGCACTACTGCGCTCCTGCGAACCCGTAAAACTATTTGCTGTTGGCGAACCAGGACGGAAGCTTGAAGTCTTTCACACGCGGTGCGGAGAAGCTCACTTTCAGCGGAATACGATAGGTATTGTCCACGAAATAGTTCACGTCGAACTGCATGCCGCTGGCATCGCTGGGGTCTACCGTGTGCGTCTTATCTGCCACGATGAGGCGCAGGTACGGCCAATTGCCGTTGCTGATCGTCACCTGCTTTGAGACGTTCCCGCCCGTGGCTTCGTAAAGTAAAAGCTGCAGATCCCGACCCGCTGCATCATGCATGGGCGGAAGCGACGCGTCGCGCTTGAGATTTGCGTTTTCACCTGAACCATCGATAGGAAGCGGCGAAGGGAAGACCGCATTGCTCCCATCGACGCGTACGTTCACATATTGCCAGAGCTGGCGAACGCTACCCTTATCGCCCTGCGTGACCACGCCGATCGGGACGACGGTCAATTGGCATTGGAGCTGATCATTCGCCAAGGCATTGACCAGCGGGCGCACCTCGGCAATCCAATCCGGATCAACCGACTGCACCGCTTTGGAACCTTTCATCGCTTCGACCGCGGTGGCCAGATCCGGGAAATGGGATCGGCCGCGGGCGGCTACGGTGTTTCCACCGACTGCTGGCGCTTGCTGGGGCGTGAGCGTGTCAATCAAGTCCTTCGCTTTGCGGATCTGCTGAATCGAAAGTCCAGGAACGCTGTCCTTGTCGGATAGCGGGAATTTCTTGAGGTCTTTGAGCGACTGAGCCGCCTGGTCGGCATTCTTCGCACATTCATCCGCCAGCGCCTTGAACGTCGCGTTGAACACATTTTCCCAGTAGGTTTCGGCAAAGGTCGGTGCATCGCGCTGGAGCAGATAATCGCTGCCGAAATCGTTGACATCCTGGCTCAGGATCGTGTCGCGCGCCTTCAGGGTGGGAACAGAGGTCGGAGCCAGTGCCTGCCAGTTTTCCCGGCATCGCTGTACGTTCTGGTTGAGCTTTTCGATTGCTACTGGGGGATTGCTCACCGCCAGCGCCTTACTGCGCTGCTCCTGGATGGCCGCCAGAGCTTTATTGGTATTCGGCACATCGATGGGCTCCAAAGAATCCTGGATCTGGCTCCAGGTCAGATCGGAGCGCGGCTTCATTGCATCGAGAATGTCGGTGTCCCAATATTTGTGAAACGCAATCCGATACGCGTCCCATGCCGCAAACTTGTCTTTGTAGTCGTTGGCGAGGGTTGAATAATCGAGAATGAGATTACTGGGGGGGTTTCGAGGCGGCTTAGCCGCAAATCCACAGTATTCTGTCAATTGATCCCAAAACCCCTTGGCCGCGGTGAATTGATCGGGTTGATAACCCGCATCGGGAAACGGCTTTCTTCCATCGATATCCGTCAGTGGCAGTTTCGCCCGCGGCGGAGCATCAGCGCCATTGACGACTTTGTCGTTGACTTGTCCATGCCAATCTTCCTTCGAGCCCGGCAGATTCTTGAACACCGCTTCGATGGCCTGGCTACGCTGACGGGCCATCGCGGTTTCGAGCGTCGTTCGTGAGACGCCGGCCAGCTGTTTTTCGCGCGTCTTGGGATCGATGAAAGGCTCGGCCTGGGCGTCGAGCGTCTTAAGCAGGTCATCGCGCGTCTTGTCTACATCGCCGAGGTTCTTAATCAGGACAGTAAAATCGGCATTTGCATTGGAGGCTGCCGCAAGATCAGGCGGAATCTGCTTCGTGATTGGCTTCACCATTTCGTCGTGAATGTCATAGAGCCGGGTGCCGTTCTTGTCGGTTGCAAGATAGGTCGGCTCGAGATCTTTAATCGTTTGTTCGGTCTGGCGATTCTCAGGTTGATCGGCGAGCGAACCGGCTTGATTCCTTTGATTGCGTAGCTGGGTGGCAATGCCAGCCAGGATCGAATTGCTGTTGGAGGGAACTTCCTCCAGCAGGTTCTTGATCAGATAATCGTACTGGCCTTGAAGGTTCTTCTGATCTTCCGTCAACACCGCTTGATAAAAAGCCGCCAAGCCCGGCGTCGGCCCCTGGCCGTTCCAGTTTTTGAGCGTAACTAGCGCTTTATCCAGCTCGCCTCGCGATGCATCAAGCGAACCGGTTTCGAGACGCCATTGATTCAGGGCGTCACGGTTCTTGTCGTAGGTCGTCGTTGGATCGGTCTTGATGTCGAGGATCGTGTGCTCGGCCTTGTCGATGCGAGTCAGAAGGTCAGCAATTTGAGCGAAAGTCTGGCGCTTCTTGGCGGCATCGCCTGACTGTTGCTTAACGTAATCCTCAAACTTCTTCACGCCGACCTGAATCGATTGGGCGCGCTTGGGATCCGCAGTCTTCGGCGGCCAATCGAAACGGCCTTTGTCAGAAAGATACAGCCATTTAAAACCGTCTTCCCAAGTATCGCGATTGTCGGCGAATTTCTGCTGGTCTTCTTTGCTCAGCACATAATTCGCCAACGGCGTAATGGGAACGATGTTGTCGCTGTAATGAGTCGGATCGAGCTTCGCGCCGGCTTCGATGAGCATCAATTGGCGGAGAGCGGTGGTGGCCGCCGGGGACCATGACGTCTCTCGAATAATTTGATCTTCAGCGCGGCTCACCAGCGGCTGGACGACCGTTGATTCATAAAGGTCGCGATACGCATTGCGGCGCTGAGCATTTGGATCGAAGCTGGAGGAGGTTGCCACTAGGCTGAAAACCGGCGGCACCCTGATCTGCTTCTGGTCCTGGTCCAGCGCCTGTTGATGCACCTTCACCAGCGGAAGCTGAAGCGTGTCGATCGGCGTTTGACCGCGATAGAGCCCGTCGTTTCCGATCACATTCAGCGGCGTCTGCTCTTCGCCTTTTGCTTTGGCGACGCTCTGCCAGAAATGGGTTGGAGCCTCGATGCGCTGATTGAGCTGCGTCTTACCGAGCCAAGTCAGACCGCCCAGGGCAAAGACCGAGGCGAATCCAGCCGCGATCACGCCCAGCTTTCGGCGGCGCTTGTATTGCGCGACGTTGTCGGTGCGGGTAACGAGACCTTTTTCCTTGAAGACTTTTTCCTGAAATACATGGCGCAGGAAATAGGGCTTTTCGCCGACGACCGGCCCACCGTGCGCGCTGACAATATCGACGCCCATGATGGCGGAGATTGCCTTATCCACGGCTTCGCCCGTCTGCAGCGATGAAGTGAAATAGATGCCGCGCAGGAAGAGCGGCTTCGAGCTCAGTGGGCCGGCAACGAAAATTGGTTCCAGATACCTCCGCAATCGCGGCGCGATCGCCAGCAGCGCATCGGGGAGCTCGTAAAGAGCATCCACCTGATCAAGCCGGCGGCCGCTTGGGTCTTCGGTATTGACCGGATCCTGAATCAGGCGCAAGCGCCGGCGGATGAGCTGCTCGTGAACATTTTGTAGATGCTGCTCCACCAGCTCTGGCCGGAATGCATCATCCAGCTTGTCGGGATTCGACCAGCCGAGCATCTGCGCCTGCTCTTCAGGGCTGCTCAGGCTTTCAAAGAATTCTCGGAAACCCAGGATTTTGTCGCATTTGGTGATCAAGACGAAGACTGGGAAGCGAATGCCCAGCATCGCCTGCACCTTGTTGAATTGAACAGCGATTTCGCCGGCCTTGCGATAGATCTTTTCTTCGCTGTCGGTGATGAGCGTGTCGGCAGGAATTGCCAGAAGCAGGCCATTAATCGGGCAATCGGGGCGCTTCTTGTTGAGCGTGCGCAGGAATTCATCCCATTCAGCATTATTGCTGGTGGGCACTTCAGGCAGCATGAGCCGGCCGGCGGTATCGAGAATGATGCCGTTGTTGGTGAACCACCAGTTCATGTTCACCGTGCCGCCGGTGCCCTGCAGCGGATCCTGGAAGCCTGGCAGCGCGATATTGGCGGCAGCGAGCGCTTTGGTCTTCCCCGAACCAGGCTCGCCAACCATGAGGTACCAGGGCAAAATGTAGGGACTCTTTCCAGTGGAAGAGAGTTTGTCGAAGCCTTCCTGAAGCTTGCGGCGAAGGTCATCGAGCTTGGCCCGGCTGTCAGCTCCAGTCACGCCCTGCGGCGTTGCGCGAAGCTGAGCGCTCAAATCGCTGCTGAAAACTTTCGCCTGCGATTTCTGCTTGACCGCGCCGAGCTTTCCCCACGCGATCACCAGCAGCACGACCAGCACGAGCCCCACGAGCAGGATGATTGCAGCTCCGGGATGACCATTAATGAGATAGCCCATGAAGCCAATGACTGCCAGCGCGGTGCCGCCCAGTCCAAGCTTGGCCGGAGGAGGAAGTTCGTCGAAGCCGGAGGCACTCATTTTTGGACCTCCGCCGTCGCCTGCGGCTGATGGACGTTTGTCAAGGCAGTTTTCAAATCACCCAGATCGGTGCGATATAGATAAGCGTTCATGACGATCAAAACGATGACCATTCCGACCAGCGCCACGCCGATCTTCCAGACCGTACCCACCGGCGGCGGGACGAGATTATCCTGCACTGTGTGCGAATAAGCCTGCGGCGTAATGCGGGCACGATCTTCCAGTTCAGTCATCGAGCGAATTCGCCGGGCGATCTGCGTCATACGTTGCTGGCGAAGCGCGACATCTTCAAAATTGCCGCCGACAAATCCGAGGCCAAGGCAAACGTAGAAGATCGCGAGGCGTTCATTGCTGGAAACGCTTTCTGGTTCCGAAAGCGCCTTATCCAGCAGAATGCCGAATTCATCGTCGCCAGTATAAACGTCGCGCTTGTAGGCTAATCGATTCCAATTCCCCGCCAGCTCGAATGAGCCGCTGCAGATGACATTATCGATGAAGCACAGCAGCGGAAGCTCGACTTTCTCGTATTGGTCGGAGAGGCCGGGATTAGCCCGTGCTTTGGAGCGAATGTCTGAAAGAATGGCTTCGATTTCCGAATCAACCTGTGCCGGATCGAGCGGCGCGCCTTTGCGCGCCGAGCGGTTGAGGAAGCAGACATACTTAAACAGAGGATCGCACAGTTCCAGCAGGGTCATCGATGCCTCCGGCTATCGTGGCTGCATTGCATAAAGCGTGATTCGAACATCGGGCAACTCCATGCCCAGCCAGGTCACTCCAATAGCGCCTTCGGCCTTGATCTGCTCCCACCACTTCTCGCTCGTCTCGTCATTTCGCATGACGCGGAAATAACTCAAACCACCGGCCGAAGGCGGAAGCACGCCGGGCAGATTATGCTCCGGCACGAGACGCACGCCGCGCTGCGCAACCTTATTAACCACGCTGGCCGGGAGCATCTTGAAGCGAATGGAATTCTGGACTAAGTCGGCAACTTTCGCGCGGTCTTCGCTAGTTTCGATGGCGAGGTAATAGTCGGGATAAGCGAATTTATCCTGCGGAATCCCGCGAGCGATGAACGCCTTGTTCTCGCGTAGCAGTTCGAATTTATCGACGCGCGATTCGGCTCCGCCTTCCAGGTAAGCGCGAATCCGCTCGGCCAGATCCTTGAACGGCAGTGCCAGATTATCGTGATTGTATTCGACCGCATCGAACGGGTCTTCGGGTTGAAGAACCGACAGCTCTCCCAGCAGCTCGCGCAGCTCCAAATACATCTGAAACGGCGTAATGCGCGGCGCGCGAACGAGGCTTGGCAGGCTTGCGCTGAAGCGATTGAGTGCCGTCAGGCGAAACAGATGCTTGAGCTGTGCCGGGCGAAGCGCTTCCAGATCGAAACCGTCCCTCACCACTTCGCGCGATACCCTGCCGCGCGTGGCCTGAATTTGATCCACCAGGTCCTTGATCAGCGCCATGAGCTCCGGCCAGGCATCGACGAACAAACACGGCGGGTAAAAATGCGGATCAATTCGCGGCAGCCCCACCGCTCCCAGCGCTGGATTCATCACGCGCAGCAGTGGCAGCACTTCCATGTCGGTGCGATCATCGGTATCCAGCAGCAGCCGGCCATTGATGCGTCGCACCTGCAAAGGCTGCGGATTCTGGCCGGTGTTTTCATCGACCGCCTGGATTTCTGAAACGCGATACATGCGCTTGGCGCGCCCATCGACCGATGATCCTTGCTCGAGGCTGTTGGCGCGCGACTCGTACCAGATCGGCACGCCCAGGCTCACCGTCAGCGGCGCGGTGGCATTTTCAAACGCCTTGCCCAGTTCAAGCAGCGGAAGATCGGTGTTCCCCGGCACATCAATCTCGAGTCCGCTCGGAAGAACGACATGAAGCTGCTCGAAGCGGATTTGCTTATTCTGCACCGCCTCGGCAGAGAGCCGGGATGAGATCAAGCCGTAATGATAAGGAAAGCACATCGAGCGCGCGCCGGCGCTTTGCATGGAGAGGCGGTGCTGCATCGCCTGAAGGTGATGCGGCTGGAGAAAAAGCCCTTCATACCAGTGAACTTGCTCGACTGCGCTCATGCAAAATACCAAAGGCTGCGGTTATCGCGGTTCAGTTGCCGGCGGCAGTCCGCCCGGTTGGAAAAAATCCTTGACAAATCGCGCTACTGCGGCAAAGAGAGCGGCGTTGAAAGAATCGGAATCCATCGCCGCGGCGCGCTCCTCATACTTGGCCCACCACTGCTTTTCCTTCGATTGCAATAGTCCGCCGCGCGTCGCCTCTTCCTTGATTTCGCTGGGAGAAACCGGACGGAAATATTGGTTGAACAAGCCTGGTCCAATGCGCTGTAGGGCAACGACGATCGAAGCAGTCAATCGCAGGAGCCGATCCGTTTCCTGCGAAACCTGCTGCCGGGCCAGCTCACCCTTGACGAACTTGCCCATTAGCTTTGCGAGGCTGGCATTCTTGCGGATATCACTCTCAGGTGCGATCTGGGTCCAGCTTCCCCAGGCCGCCTGGTCCAGTTTCTGAATGAAATCGATGAGAACAAATAGAAGCTGCGCGGCTCGCGCGGCATCGGGTTTGGCATTAGGACCAATCTGAAGAAGGCGACCCACTTCCATCAGTTCCGGATCGGGTGATGGCGCGCCACCGCCGCCGACAGGGAAGCCTTCTTCTTTCAACCGTTCAACGACGGCCTGCTTCTCAGCCGCCGAGAGCTTTCCTGCCTGGCTGGCCAGCCGATCGAAAAGAATCAGCGGATCGACATCTTCGGGTGACGAATCGGATGCGGGCATTCCACCTCCGTCAAAGGTTGGAAATCGGGATCGCAGCTCCTCCAGAAACTCCTGGCGCTGCTCGGGAACGACTTTGGCGATCGCATCTTTCACCTCCTGCGCCAGCGCCGACGATCGATCCGAAGAACGCTCGTCACCCAGCTCGCGCTGCAGGAGGCGCAGACGATTGGCCGTCGCCTCGGCCAGAACAGAAATGGCACCCGCTTCGCCCACAGTTCATGTACCCCGTGTTCCGAAAGGATCACGTCAAACCCGAGTGGCAATATAAGCTCCATCCGCGCGGCAAACAAGTAAACCCAAAAGGTTAAACCTCTTATGGCACCGGGATAAAGGGCGGGTCTTGAATCACCTTTGCAAGCCGATCGCGCATCGGCTTGATCGGAGCGGATATGGCCAGCCGAAAACCCACATCCGACCATTGATCGTCGGGCGACGTGACGGGTTGCGGCTTGCCAAACGGCATCTCCGGTGGCGAAAACGCCGAGCCACCAATAACAAAGAATTTCGAGCTGTCATTGGCCGCCGTGACAACCTCGGCGGCGTTGCCGATCAAGTGATAGAACCTGTGGCCTGGCGCCTGCGTCTGGCTCTGGGCGGGGTTCGGCTCAACAGAAAACAAGATCGTTTTTTCGTTCCAAGCCGCGCCTCCGGCCGGTCCACTGAGTGCGCGGTCCCAGACGCTGGCAATGTTCTGGAATTTGGCATCTGTGCTGCCGAACCACTGCCAGTTCTTCGGATCGACATCGGAAAGACGATCCAGTTCGGCTGGAGAATCTTTTGCCTTCGTTAACTTTACAGAAAGCTCGGCGCAATAATTCGCCCAAGCTTCCCCCCGCAATATCCAGGGAGTCGCAGCGAGATTGCCACCGGCCGCTTTGCGTTCGTCGTCCAGCGCGGCCGTCCATTCTTCGACGGTCGGCAGACGGCAATTAATGGATCGAGCAAGTTGGCTTGCCGTAGACGACGAAATGCTCGTCGCGGGGAAATCCACGGAAGGGGCATCCGAAACCTCGCCTTTGAAGAAATCCAAGGCTGTTCCCCGAACACCCCTGATCCATTTGTCAGACGACTCCAAGGTGTCGTCGCTTGGAGAATCCCATGCTTTGAATTTGCCAGTGTCTGAAAGATGAATTTGTGGCTGCGCTCCTTGCGCGAGTCGGATCATCAGGCCAACCGAAACTTCAGAAGTCGAAAGATAACTCCCGCTGCCGCCGGACGAGTCGATGCGGGCAAATTCGACGACGGTCTTTGAGGCGTCGGTGCTGGTGAAACGCACTTTGCCGTCGCCAGCTTCAGTCATTTTCCATTTCGATGACAACTGCCCCGGTCCCCATCCCGGCACGGCTTGAGGATCGGCCGCGCGATCATTGCGCGCTGCTGCTAGTGCCTGAGAAACAGTCGATTGCTTGGCCGCATCGGCCGCTGCAATCAAATCATCAAGAGATTTGCCGATCTTCGCTTCATCTGTCGGCGCAGTGGCTGTCACTAAGGTCAGGTTGTACAACGCGCAGTCGAATTTAAGTTCCGGCTGATCATTAACTGCTTCTGCCGCGGCCCCCGGATGACTCGCCCATTTCCTGAAATGCTGCGCGAGCTCTTTACCCAGTTGCAATTGAAGCTCTGATTTGCGTTCTGACGCGGGCATTTGCGCGACAAAGGTTCGCAAGCTTTTCCACGCGGCAAGGTCCTGGTCGATTCCAATTGGATTTGAGCCTGATTGATTGAGTTGTTGAGGAATTGCCAACCAGTCGGCGAGCACAAGGCCTGCCGTCGCGGGATCTGAAGAGCCAGTCCAGTCGGCCAGCGACGAGTGATCGATCTTATCAAGCGGATCGGCCTTCGCTCTTTCGGCGAGTCGAGAATCGATGCCACGAAGATCATCGAGCCAATGTTTAAAATCTGCACGCCAGGCTGCGCATTGCGTTTGCACTGTGGGCTGCCCAGAAATTGATTCTTCGGGTGTATATAAACCACCTGCCGGGCAAAGCGGCGCCTGCACGCGAGCCATCTGGTCGACAAGCTTTTGCGTCTGATTTCGCCAATTGCTCCACTCCTGCGCGATCGAATCCAGGAGTTTTTTGAGCTCATCGGTAGGTGGAAGATTTGTCGGCAGAGACTTACCGAGCATTGCATCGCGACGGACCATCGCGATTTGATTCAGCTCCTTCAGCCAGCGCTGGGCATCGGGAAGCAATGGCGTGTTGGCCTTAACGACAAACAGCGGATGTTGATCATCTGCGTCCGCATTCAGGCTCGCTGCGCATTTGGCCACCGCGTCGGCAAGCGAATCGAGTTGCTGGCGGGCCGCTGGCGCGTCTTTGTCGGCATCAATTCTGCTGATCAGAGTACCGCCCTGCGTTCGCAAAAAATCCTGGAGCCTTTCAATTCTGGCGCGAGCGACATCGCGCGCGAGTAAATTGCGTAACACTGTTGGATCCGTAAAGCGCGCATCGACTTCATGTCGCAATTGATCCAATACTTGTTGATACTTTTTCTCTTCTGCCACGAGTTGGTCGCGCTGGGATTGATGAGCCAGAGGCTTCAACCATGGATTAACGGTTGCCTTCAAATCTGAGAGGCGGCGTGAAAAAGCATCGGCTGAATTATCGCCCAAAGATTTGATGCGGTCGTCGAGTGCGCTGAACTGCGGTCCCCACCTTTCCGGTTGCCGGGGATCGGGACGCAATAACGCGAAAGCCTGTGCATCGGCCAACCATTGACCAACTGAGGCAAAGTTCGCCTGGCCCGCCTGGCCACCGTTTGTGTATCGGGGGGAAATCTGCCCGCTGATCGCGGTCAAGTCATAATCACCGGCCAAAACCGATTCGATCCGCGGCGCATCTGCAACAAAGTCTTTCAACTGCGCCAGGCGCGCTTTGACATCGAGCGGATGATCGGCGAAGTCCGGCCTGGATTGCAGGTCAACTTCCACGGCCTGATCGACGCCATTCAGAAAAGGATCCGTGACTTTTGTTTTCTTAAGGGATGCCGAGAGTGCTTCTTCCGCCGATCGCGCCCTGGCGGCGGCGTCCTGCCAGCCAAGGCGCAAGGGCAACTGAATGACAACCTGCACTGGATCATTCAGATTCAGCCCAGTGCGATCCTTAAGCCGATTCTCAACAATTTTTGAAATTTGCGACTGGATCTGCTCAATTTGTTCCGATTCGCGCTGCAGCGATTGGTACGCACCCAAATGCCATGAGCCATATCCAGAAAGCGCGCGTGGTGGCTGCAACTTAGACATTGAGGCAATGATTTCATCCAGCGCCGCCGCATCATCGGCGCCCAGTTGGTCGCGATAGAGTGAAAGACTCTGTGCTTTTTGCTGCTGCGTCCCCTGAAGCTGCCCGAGATTCAGCGTGTCCCATTGCCGATTGAGCTGGGCGAAAGCCGGGGCATTTCGCTTCTTTTGAATGGATGCCCAAATTAAAGCGATGCTGATGACGATCGCGATGACAGCTGCCATGGTGGCCGTTTGCATCCACTGGCCGCCTGTCTTGGGCCGAAGCGATTCGATTTCTTCGCTCGCCTGCCGCAGCGAAAGGCCATTGCGATCCGCCGACAGAAGCTTGGCGCACATCGCCCGCCATCGAGCACCGCCTGGGCCAAGTGCCTGCCATTGCGGCTTGTCCGGAAGCTGATCCCCAACATCGGCATGCGCATCGGCTCGGACAACAAGGCGATAGATCAATCTACCAAGCGCCTTGAGATCCAAAGCCGCACCGGCTTTTCGATCGATGCTTTGGTCATCAAGTGGATCGGTCAGGAAGGCGTGCAGCGCGCGCCCGCGACCGCGCAGAAGAACGTTGCCCGGCTTGAGATTTCCGTGTGGACGACCCGCAGTAGATTCCAGTTCGATCAGCCCCTGGCACACCTGCCGGGCGATTTCAAATAATTCGATGACGGTAACAGGCGGCCGACGGCTGTCGGCCAGAGCATCTGCCGAACGCGGGTAGAATTCCGTCGCGTAGTAGGCTCCATCCGGCAGCGGCGCCGGCTGGTCATAAATGGGCGCCCAATGGGCCTTTCGGTTGGACGCGAGCTTTTCGACAATTCGCTGATGCGATGCCGCCCGAGTCAGGAATGCATCGATGCGACGTTTGGCCTCTGCAGGCGACAAAAAATCGGGAACGCGCAGGACCTTAATCGCCACCGCCGCATCGGCCGATTCCTCAGACCGTGCCGCGTAGATCGTCGATGCGCCGGCCTGGCTTATCTCGCGAACAGCGCGATATTTCCCGAATTGTTTCCCACCTGATTCGGCCATTCTTGCCATTTCACCGGCGCATCGCCGGCGATCATTTCTGTTTCATCGGCGTCCGCAATTCCACCTTGCCGGGCGTCAGTACGACGTCAAAGGGCTGCTCCTTGTTTTCCCATTTACATTTATCAATTGGAATCACGAGCCGACGCGCATCTTCTGAGCCGTTCTTATCCGGGAATGGCTGATTCGGATCGGAAGGAAGCGATGCCATGATGAACAGATTTGTCGCGTTTTGTTTTTCCCATTTCGACCACAAATCGTTCCACTCCTGCGGCTTGATCTCTGGCGAGAAGACCTGGGATTGCGGCTTATTGGGGCCAAACGTGAATGTCACGCGGTCGCTTTCATGTCGGCTGCGCTCCAGCCGATTGCGGCCCCAATATTCAGACATCGGAACCGTTTCCCATTCGTGGCTCTCCTGGGCATTGGCGGCAAAGATATGCACCTCGATCAAGGGCGGGTGCTGCTGAAAGGCAGGTCCAAGTGAGACGGTCACAGGATGACGGTCAAAGCCGTGGCAACAGCCGCCGGCAAAAAAGAGCAATGCGACGATCGCGGTACAGGTAATGGGTTGCGTCTTCATCGAAATCATTCCTTCCACAAAAGCCGGATGGCCGATTGATTACCGAGCCGCCGGCGCTGTTTTTCCCGAAGCAGTGGATTCGGCAAACCAGCCGATCACATCGTGCATTTCCCGATCCAGTTGCCAATCGCCTAGCAAAAGCCCGCGCGCCTTGGCGATCAGCGCATTCCAATCGACAAGCGACTGATTGAACACGCGATGAATGGCGCCCGGCGGAGCAGCGCCATAATCGGCATACAAGCTGTCGGGGCCGAGTCCCGGCAGCATTCGAATTACGGCCGCCAGCGTTTCCCACCAGAGTGTCGGAGGAATCAGCCAGCGGCGCATGTCGGTCGCGCCATCGCTGAAAAATGCCGCCGGCCCAAGCGCCGTGGCCCATCGCCCGTCTTTGGCGAAGATCGCGCCGATGCGCTCGGGCAGCGATGCGTGAGAGCTTGTGGCATCAAGGCCGGCCTGACGACCGAGGCTCATTACCTCATCCAGTGCAACAGCCAACGAACCGCCCGGCTTCACCAGCAGCCCGCGCGCGGCAATCACGCCAAGAGAGTATAAATCGCAAGGCGAGCTTTGAAACGGAATCAGCTCGAAATCAACATTGCCCATCGGCACCCCCTCGGCCGCCTGAAGCTGGGCGGCTGTCGCCGGGGCAAGCGATTGGGGCAAGCTTCGCAATCGCCATTCGCCGCTGGCCATGGCCATCTGAGGATCGAGACGCGTGTAAAGATCGATCCGCCCTGCCGCCACTCCGACGCGAATGCGAAGAAGATCGTTCGCCGATGCGTCCATTTTTTCGCGAGGCGTAAACGTTCCTTCGACGAGGGTGCCCCGCTTTTCCGCAATGACTTGGCGAATACGAAAGCTGCCTCGGCCCGTGAAAGCTGCATGGACATCGGCCGGCTGATAAATCGACGCCGCGCTGGTTCCGGCACGGGCGAAATAGGTGGTGTCGGTGCCTTCAATTCTGGCGCCAACCGAATCGCCTTGATCCACCAACGACGCCTTGGCAGACCATAGTAACGGCATGGCCGGGCCAGTCGGCCCCAGGCTCACACGCAGGTTGGCGGGAGTCAGACTGAGGATGGGCCGCTGCGTCTGGCGAACCACGTCGCGCACTGTAGCGATCGACGATGCGATGGCGCAAATCGCCAGAAAGTGTGACTCGATCGCCTGTGCCGATTTCCCCTGACGAGCCAAAAGCGGTTGACCGCCCATCGGTTGCCCCGCTGCGTCCTCATGATCGGCGTCGGTCCCATGCCATTGCAGCGTCGCGCGCCCATGTTGAAGGCCTGACCATTCCTTTCCGCGTGCGGCGTCAAAAAACTCTTCAAGACTTAATGGCTGGTAATACCTGAATCGCATGAGACCTGCGCCCGCGTTGAACGGCGTGGCATCGCTCTGCCCAACCAACTCCTCGAGAAGAACAGTCGATTTGCTGGATGGAGAATCAGCATGCAGCGAGACAAAGGGACCCTCTTTACCGAGTTTGGGCTGGTGGAGATATCGGTCGATGGATTTACTGAAGGCCGGTAGACCCGCGGATTCCAACAGCGCATCATCCTGGCAAAGTTGCCAACCTTCTGCGTCGCTGCCCGGCAGATCAACGGGCTGAAGTTTTGCAATGTCAATCAAGATCGGCCGACCATGGCGCTTCTCGCATCCGCTGATGATGATCGACGAAGGATCGGCCGCTGACCATGCGGCGGATTGTTCCTGCCACCGCTGATCCAGAACGGCATTGGTTAAACCGCCGGGCCCAAAGGTCTGCGCCCGAACGCTCTCCAGCGATTGAACATGGATTTCAATGTAATCGTGGATAGCCCCGGCTTGATCGACCAGCGCGCCAAGGTAGACGCGCGCATCGAACGTGTCGCGCAAGATCACGAAGTGGCCCGTCGAAGGATCGGCTTCGCTGCGCACCACTACGGCAACGCGCAACGGGCAGCCTGACTGTTCACAGAGAATAGGCGCCGCGCCGTAACCTTTCGGAAGCGGGCCAAGCACTTGATTCGTACAACCCATAGCTCTTGGTCCCGTCTGCGCGGCGCCGTATCACGTCAATAAGCGGGATTCAGCCGAATGCCGCCCTGTTCGATCGTCCCATTGAGCAAGTACGCCGGCGGCAACGGGTCCATACCCGGCAAGGGCTTGGCCCAGGTCGCAGTAAAGAACACGACCTGCTTGAGGGCCTCGAGCCGCTTGCTGTCGTCGGCCGACATAAAGCTGCGACTGTCGGGCATGATATCCTGAAGCAGCGTCTCGCGGCAGTAATCCACCTGCGTTGGTGTCAAACCAATGAGCGGGAACTTCAGATTAATGTTGCGCATTCGGTCGATCGTGCTGCGTACATCATTATATGAGCCTGACTCCAACAGCATCCTGAACGGCACCGCATCCTTCTTTGGATCAAAACCTTTGGCTGCGTCCTGCCGGACATGCTTGACGTAATCATCCCATGCAGAAGCCAACTGCTTTCTTACAGCTTCCGGCTTGACGGTGTAGATCTTGTCATAGATGCCGACGAGGTTGTCGGTCGCTTTTTTATCCATGCGCTGGGCGGCAACCTGCGCGATGCTGTCGGCAGAGATAGCCTGACCCGGCGTCTCCTTGACCAGGCCCTCCATGTAATCCAAGTGGCTCGACACACGGCTAACCATCTCGGCCGGCTGAAGCGGATCGTATACGATTACTCCAAGTTTCAGGAGCTTGTCTTTGGCGGCTTTGTTGATCTGCTGATCGCCTTGCGGAACATCGGGCATCTCGGCAGCCAGCACGGTGATGTCTCCGGCTGTCACCGTCGTCGAACTTGGGCCGCTGGCGGATGAGGCGAGAACGACGTTGGCCAGGAAGGTCGAAAGATCGTCAGTCTTCGCGTGCGGGTAGGCGGCAAAGAGGAACTCGCTCTTGGTATGGCTGTGGATACTGTGCTGTTCGATAAACGGCGCATCGGCTCGTCCGTTGATCAACACAGTTCCTGCCAGATCTACGCCAAATCGGACATCTTTATAGTTGGCGGTGTGCAGCTCTCCCTGCTTAAGCGCCTTAAGCGATGGGCTCGTGAACTGAATCAGATTGCGTGCAAAGAAATCGAGGTTGTTATCCGGATCGCCAAGCTGGTCGTTTTCCTTCAGGAAGAAGTCGGAAGCCGAGCCGGTGCTCGTCAAACCAGCGCCCGAGGAGGGCGACTGGCGGTCCTGAAGAACGATGGCCGTGTCGGCTTTGACCTTGATCGTATCGAAGGCGGAAAGATCGCTGAGCCGGGCGACGCCACCTCCAAAAGTGCTGCTACCCGAAGTGCCGGTATAACCATCTGGAGCAGAGGTGCCGGTGTCCTTAGCCGCCGTGATCGTGATCGAACCCAGAACGGTCAATTTCTCGTTCTGGCCCATGATCACATCGGCGCCGCTGATGGTCACGTTATGAATCGGCGTGGTATCGAGCGGAACCTGAACCGTCGGATCGTAAGCGCGATCGATAATCGTCGCGACGCTTGCCGACACATTGCCCTGGCCTTGAACGGTGCCGGTATTGTCGACCACCTGGCGCGGAGCGCGGGCAAGGCTCACATCGCCGGACGTAGAAGTGAGCTTCGCGGTGCCTCCGCTGTTGGCGGAAGGAACGATCATCAAAAGCCCATCATCAGGCGGCGGAGTCTTGGAACCGGCCGCAGGATCGGGAACCGAATACGGGCCGTACCCCTTCTTCGTGGACTGCTGACGAATCTGGAACAGGTGATAGTCGGGCTGCAGCGTGATTCCCTGCACCGTGCTGATGTCGTGGACGAGAATGTTGCGCCCGGAAACCTGCAGGCTGTCGAGCGTCACGGCACCCTGGAAGAAGACGTTGCCGTCCTTCACGTAAGTGGGAACGTCGGTGCTGAGCTGGCCGGTCGTGGGATCCATCAAAAGCGTGCTGCCGCTCGTGCCCACGCGAAGGTCAGAGCGCGTCGCGCCATCGGGAGCGACCGATCCTTCGAAGAGGATATTGCCATGATCGCTCTGGACAATGACGGATCCGGAGTTGGCGTGAATTGCCCCGGCAAACTCGATCGTGCCATCCGAAGTGCCGGTCGAGAAAGTCGCCTGCACAGCGGCGGCGGTCGGCACGCCGGTTTCGGCAAGCTGTAGGCCTGACAATCCCGATCCATTAACAGACAGTGGCTGAATCAATGCCGTCGCATTGCTCGTGCTGAGCGTCAATTGATCAGCAGTATCAAAGTTGACCGGGCCGGAAAAGCTGAGAGAGCCATGCGATCCGTTCGTTGCCACTGAAACAGTCGCGCCGCCGAATGTTGTCTCGAAGGTCGTGGGCGTCGGAGCATCGGCTCCTGGCGTGATTGGATCGGACGGAAGCGCCAGCGTCTGAGCGCTGCCAAAGACAATGTCTCCGCCCTGCGTTGAGATGCTGACATTGCCGGCGCTTGAACCAGCATTGAAGTTAGCGTTCTGGGCGAAGACGATTCGGCTTGCCGCCTGCTGTGCAGCAAGCGAAACATTTCCAACGACTGTGACGCTGTCGTTGAAGATCATATCGCCTGCGGTCGTCGCGATTGTCGATGCGCCGCCAGCAAGATCCTGCCCATCGCTCTGGATGAGCGTTGAACCCGGCGCATCGGTCGTCAGTGATGCGACGGTGACGTTGCTGTGGAATTGAGTCTGGCCGGCCGTATTCACCGTCAGCGTCTGATTAGAACTCTGCTTCAGCGATTGCTCGAACGCGATGTTTCCACCGCCGCTGCTGGCGAAGGTCGTGTTAGCGGTGATCGTAACGGGATTGTTGAAGGTCTGGCTGCCGGACGTTGTCACTTGCCCGCCATCGACCGAAGTTTTCCCCGCAGCATTGGAGACGTTAAGGCTTCCAAGCGTGACGGCCTGCACAAAATCGGTGACACCAGTTGTGTTGACGTTCAGATTGGAGTCGATCGGCTGTCCGCTCGAAAGCGCGCCAGACAGCGTGTGTGTAAACGTAATCGATCCGCCGGCCGAATCACTCAACGTAACATCGGCATTGAGCCCGATGCCGGGGTCGGCGGCGTGATTGCCATTGAGCGTTACAACATTTCCATAGGTCTGGCCCGTTCCATTAGCGCCGCTGCCGGAGGTGGCGATGCTGCCGCCATCGGTTTCAGTTGGGCCGGTCTTGACGTCAAGACTGCCGAGTTGCACAGCGCCGCCGAACGTCGTCAGGCCGCCGGTATCAATCACCAGATTTGTCGAGCCATTCAATTGCCCGGCGAAGGTAATCGCGCCGGCTGTATCCGACAGGCTGACATTTGGCCCGACTGGCGAGATCGCGCTGCTATTGGCATGCGGTCCGTCGATTGTGACGTTGCCGCGATAGTACTGGCCGACGGCAAGTGAACTACCTGCTAACGAGCCGGTGCCGTGTGTCGTCACGCTGCCGCCATCGATTTCAGATGGCCCTTGCAACACTTCCAGGCTGCCGACGTTCACTGCGCCGCCGAAGGTCGTCAGGGCAGGGCTGGTCAGAAGCAGATCGGAACTTCCCGCAGGCCCATTGAGCGTTGAGACAAAGGTGATGGGGCCGCCGGCTCGGATCGAAACCGGATTCACATCATGAATTGCCGGACCATTGGTATGCGGTCCATTGATCGCGACGGCTTTGTTGTAAAGCTGCGTGCCGGTCGTATTGATTGAGCCGCCGTCAATTTCCGCCTGTGCATTGACGGTCAGGCTCGAAAGCGCCTGCGTCGCTCCAACCATTCCGCCAAATGTCGCCAGCGCATTGGACGTAAGTGTGAGGTTCGAACTGCCATCGAGCGTGTGGCCGAAGGTGATGGGGCCGCCTGCGGTAAGCTGCGTATTAGGAGCCGATTTGAACACGCCCATCGTAACCGGATCACCAAAAAACTGCCCACCGGTCGTGACGATCGATCCGCCATCAATCGCAGTTGAACCCGCGGCATCGGTAGTCAGACTTGCGATGTTGACGGTGTCATTGAATCGCGTCACGCCCGGCGACTGGACCGTCAGGTTCGAAGCGCCATTCACCGTGCTGTAGAAGAAGACATCGCCGCCGGCTTTCAGGAGCGTATTGGGCGCGCCGAGGGTAACCGCATCGAAATACCACTGGTAACTTCCGGTGGTGACATTGCCGCCGTCGATGGCGGTGATGCCGCCGCCGTCGGTCTGGAGGCTGTTGAGCGTCACGGTGTTTTCGAAGCTCGTCTTGCCGCTGGTGGTCACGGTGAGATTCGATGTCGGACCGGTGAGCTGGCCGAGGAAGCTGATCGTGCCGCCGCCGTTATCGAGAAGCGTCACGTTCGGGCTGGTGATCGCGATACCCGGATCGCTCGGATGGCTGCCATTGAGCGTTACGGTGTTGGCGTAAGATTGACCCAGACCGGCCGGTCCAGTGCCGAAGGTCGTGATCGTATTGCCATCGATCTCCGCTGGGCCGGTCACGACATCCAGGCTTCCAAGACTGACCGGACCGCCAAAGGTCGTGAGGCCTTTCGTGTCAATTGTCAGATTCGAATCAACCGGTTGCGCGGCTCTCGAACCTTTTAGTGTCGCGACAAAAGTGATCGCACCCGAGCCATTGTCACTGAGGCTCACATTCGCGCCGCCAAGTACAATCGTCGGATCGGCGGCGTGGTTCCCATTGAGTACCACGCCATCGTGATAGTACTGCCCCACCGCCAGCGAGCTGCCGGTAATTGGGCTGCCGGTGCCATGCGTCGACACGCTGCCGCCATCAATCTCAGTGTTACCGGCAAGCACCTTCAGGCTTCCAACATCGACCGCGCCGCCGAAGGTAATTTGTCCGAGCGTGCCGCCGTTGTTCGTACTGATGACCAGATCAGAATTGATCGGCTGCGGATGCGCGGGATTGGTTGAACCAAACAGCACATCATGGAAAGTAATGGTGCCTGCTCTGTCATCGCTCAGAGCAACGGACGGAGAATTATGGTCGCTGATGGTCGGATCGACTGCGTGCGGGCCATTGATCACAACATCATTGGCGTAATACTGGCCCGTGTGGCCCGCGCCATTGATTGGGCCGGTGCCATGCGTGCTGACCGAGCCGCCATCAATTTCCGTATGGCCCGCCAGCACCTGCAAACTTCCAACATCCACAGCACCGCCAAACGTCACCTGACCGAGCGCCGCGCCCTGATTCGTGGTAATCGCAACATCCGAAGTGATCGGCTCCGGCTGCGGAGCACTCGTCGAACCAAATAGCACATCGTGCAACGTAATCGAACCGGCCCCCTGATCGGTCAGCGCCACGGGGGGCGGATTGAGATCGGAAATAGTCGGATCGGCCGCATGCGCGCCGTTGATGACAACATCATCGTGATAGTACTGGCCGAGGTGAGCCGGGCCGATGCCATAGGTCGTTACTGAACCGCCATCGATTTCGGAGTGACCCGCAACTACATCCAGGCTACCCACATCGACCGCGCCACCAAACGTAATCTGTCCGAGCGCCGCGCCATTACTGGTGCTGATCGCCACATCTGAATTGATCGGCTGAGGGTGAGCCGGGTTGGTCGAGCCAAACAAGGCATCGTGGAATGTGATCGCGCCGGCTCCCTTGTCGCTCAGCGCAACAGGCGGCGGATTCAAATCACTGATCCCCGGATCGCTCAAGTGCGGGCCATTGATCGTGACCAGGCCGTGATAATACTGACCGAGCGCCAGGCTCGATCCCGCAATGGGTGAGCCGGTGCCGTAGGTTGTCATCGAGCCGCCGTCGATCTCGGCCGGACCGGTCTTGATATTGAGACTTCCAATGTTGACCGCGCCGCCGAAAGTTGCCACGCCCGTCGAATCAATCGTCAAATTGGAATTGATCGGCTGATTCGCCGGCGCGCCGGTCGTAGATCCATCGAGGCGGCTCGCAAAAGTAACCGTTCCACCATTCGGATCCTGCAGCAGAACTTCGCTGGAGCCAGGCGTGATCGTCGGATCGCTGGAGCGATCGCCGTTGATCGCAACGTTGCCGTGATAGTACTGGCCCATCGGAGGGAGCGTCCCAATCGTCGGCGTGGCATCCGAATTCGAACCAGTTCCGAAGGTCGTTACGTTTCCGCCATCAATTTCCGAAGCGCCGGTGATGACCTTCAGGCTGCCGAGCGTCACCGCGCCGCCAAAGGTGCTGAGTCCCTGCGTGTCAATTACGAGATCGGAATTGCGCGCCTGGCCCGTCGAGACTGAGCCATCGAGGGTAGTGTGGAATGTGATGTTGCCTGATGCCGCATCTGACAGAGTCACGGAATTATTGCTCGCCAGCCCGTAGCTTCCGCCGTTGAGCGAAACGACGCCGTGGAAGTATTGCCCGGTGCCGTCGGTGGTGGCGACGGAGCCGCCGTCGATTTCAGTCGGCCCGGTCTTCACATTCAAGCTGCCAAGCCGCGCGATTCCGCCGAAGGTCGTTAAGCCGGCGGTGTCGATGGTCAGATCGGAATCCATCGATTGAGCGGGCTTGGCTCCATTGAGCTGTTGCATGAAAGTGATCGAGCCGGAATTGGCATCGGTGAGGCTCACCGCAGGGCCAGTCAGAACGAGGTTGCTCGAATCAGCAGCGCGGCTGCCATTAACCGTGACATTGCCCAAGTAGTATTGGCCGACGTTGGTCGATCCGAACGCTGGCGGAACTGCCGTGCCGGTGCCGAAGGTGGCAATGGTGCCGCCGTCGATTTCGGTTGTGCCGGTGACGACTTTCAGACTTCCGAGGCTGACCTTCCCACCGAAGGTCGCGAGGCCTTGCGTGTCGATGACAAGATTGGAATTGATCGGCTGACCCGCCACTGGTGTCGAAGAGGTTCCATCAGTTACGGAACCATTGAGCTTATTGACGAACGTGATGGCTCCCGAACCCAGATCGGTAAGTGTCACATCTCCAGTACCCAGCGCGATCGTGGGGTCAGCAGCGCGAGAGCCATTCAGCACCACGCGGTCATGGAAGTACTGTCCCAGCGGCAGGCTTCCGATTGCGGGCGTCGCATCGGGCCGCGAGCCAGTTCCATATGTCGTGACCGAGCCGCCGTCGATTTCGGTGGCTCCATGCAACACCTTCACGCTGCCGAGCACCACGCTTCCGCCGAAGGTAAGCTGCCCGGGATTTCCTGATCCCTGAGTCGAAACATCGACATTCGCATTGATCGCTTGTCCCGTCGCCGTCGCCCCATCCAGCGTCGAGCGGAATGTGATTGCGCCGGCGCCGGTGTCAGTAAACAGCACCGTGCTCGGCGAAGTTTGATCGACGATCGACGGACTGGCCAGATGCGCTCCATCGAGCGTCACCGCGCCAAAATAGAATTGTCCCACCGGAAGCGTCGGCCCGGCGGGCAAAGTCGGCAGGCCAGTTCCAGCGGTCGTTACACTGCCGCCATCAACCTCCGTTGCGCCCTGGCTGACCTTCAGGCTGCCCACGTCCGCCGCGCCGCCAAATGTGGCAAGGCCGCTCGTGCCAATCGTGAGATTGGAATTGATCGCCTGTCCCTGCGCCGTTGATCCATGTACGGTCTGATCGAACGTGATGGCCCCGCCATTCGCATCGGTAAGCAGAACTTCGGCGGGTGACGAAGGCGTGACGATGGTCGAATCAGCCGCGTGTGGGCCATTCAGAACGACCGCGTTGTGATAGTACTGACCGACCGGCAGGCTGCCGATCGTCGGAACCGCGCCGCTCTCGCTGCCCGTGCCGCGCGTGTTGATCGAGCCGCCATCAATTTCGGTATTTCCAGAAAGCACCTTCAGGCTGCCCAGCTCGACAGCGCCGCCAAATGTGACCGTTCCCAGGCTGCTGCCCGAAGCGGTGCGAATATCGACATTGGCGTCCACAGCTTGTCCCTGATTGAGCGCCCCTGTCAGCGTGCTGTGGAAAGTGATGGCGCCTGCGCCTGAGTCATTGAACTGCTCGAGCCCGGGGAATGGTTGATCGGCGATTGCGGGATCCGCCTGGTGCGGCCCATTGAGAACTACGCCATCATGATAGAACTGCCCCACCGCCAGCGGATTCCCGCCAACGTTGATCGACGCGCTGCCGGCGGTGTTGACGCCCGGCCCATCGATTTCCACATGACCGGCCGGAATCTGCAAGGATCCGAGGTCCACCGCGCCGCCGAACGTCACCTGGCCGCTTGTGCCCGTGCCGTCCTTCGTCGTGACCGTCAAATTGGAATTGACCGGCTGCCCCTTCGCTAGCGAACCGGAAAGGGAACTGGCAAACGTGATCGCGCCGCCCTGGCTGTCGCTCAACGTGACTGCGGCCGGATTGGACGGATCGACAATCGTCGAATCGATCGAATGGGTCCCATTCAATACAACCGGCCCATGATAATACTGCCCGACTGGCAGCGATCCGATGATCGGCAGCGCTCCGACTTCGGAGCCAGTTCCGGAAGTTTGCACTGAGCCGCCATCGATTTCCGTCGAGCCGTTGATCACCTTCAGGCTGCTGACTTTCACGGCACCGGCAAACAAACTCACAGCCGGCGTATTCAGAACCAGATCGGCATTCACTGTCGGCGCCGGATTCACCGGCCCATTCACCGTCGATCGAAATTCGATAAAGCTGCCGGCGTTGAGCTGCACCGGATCGACATCGCTGATGCGATGGAGCTCAGCAAGATGCGCACCATTGATCGTCGCATTGCCACCGTAGAATTGGCTGCCGCCGGTCGAGACGCCGCCGCCATCGATTTCGGATGCATGCTGAACAACCAGATTTCCAAAGAGATTGGCTGAGTTGCCGAAGGTCGCGAGGCCAGAGCTGTCCACGGTCAGAGTCGCAACGGTTGGCCCGCTCAAACCGCCGACAAAAGTGATATAGCCGCCGCCGGTATCAGAGAGCGAAACAGTTCCAAATGGGGCGACGAAAATGTTGATCGGATCGGCGGGATGCGATCCGTTAAGAAGGACCGATCCGCCGTAATATTGCCCCACCGGCACGGTGCTGTCGAACGCCGGAGCGCCGGTGCCGGCTGTCGTAACTGAGCCACCATCAATTTCGGAATTTCCATCCAGCACCTTCAGTGCCTGAAGGTTCACAGATTTGCCGAAGGTAACCAGGCCCACTGCGCTGCTTGCATTTTTCGTACTGACATTCAGATCGGAATCCCCGGCCGGCCCACTCAGTTGGCCGACAAACGTTACAGTGCCCGCTCCGCTATCGGACAAGTTCACCGGATGATTGCTCGTGCTGCTTGAGAGAAGCGAATAGGTATTGTTGTTGATGCCGACGTTGCCGATGTAATACTGACCAACGGCAAGTGTCGAACTTGGAACGGGTGATCCGGTGCCCGCAGTGGCGATGTTCGCGCCATCGATTTCCGCGGGACCCGCAACAACCTTCACGCTTCCCAGACCGCTGCTGTGAGCAAATACCGCAAGACCCGGCGTCTGTACGACCAGGTCCGTGTGCAGTGTGCCACTGGGCGCGCTCGAGGTGGAAGCAAAATCGACCGTGCCCTGGGCCAGCACGACATCGCCCACAACGCCGCCTGTGAAAGGCGTGTCTTTCAGAGTCGTGGCGCTGAGAAGCGAAGCCGATCCCGCTGGGGGCTGCGCATTGAGTGTCACCGAGCCGTTGTAATACTGTCCGAGGTTATCCGTCCCTATCGCAAATCCATTACCCGCGCCGAGCGTGGCGTGAGTCGAAACGGAGCCGCCGTCGATTTCCGTGTTTCCGTTGGAAACAACCAGGCTGCCGACATCAACCGCGCCGCGGAAGGTAACCTGGCCGATAGCGCCGCCGTTCTTTGAGCTGACCGTGACGTTCGAATAGCCCAACTGCAAAGCAGTCGTGCCGGTCAACGAATCGTTGAAGGCGATTCCACCGGCGCTTGTGTCGGTGAATTTCACATTTCCCATCGCCGGCGGAGTCAAAATCGATGTCAGTTGATCGACAATGCTCAAATCGCCGAGGTGCGTGCCGTTCAGCGTCACAGGGCCGCTGTACGATTGCCCAATTGCGCTGCTCGACGTCGTGACGCCTCCGCCGTCCACTTCGGTTTGCCCAGCTGTTACTTTCAGGCTGCCCACGTTGACCGCTCCGCCGAACGTAATCTGGCCGCCGGTAAGCGTCGTGGTGATTTGAACGTCGGAGCTGCTGGAGGGACCGGCGAGGGTCGAGTGGAACGTAATTCCGCCACCGACGGCGTCGGTAAACGCCACGCCTGCACCCACCGACGGCAGCGAGAAGTTGCCTGCCGACAGGGTCACTTGCCCGCTGTTGAGCGTCACCGGCGCGCTGTAATACTGGCCCGCCACCGGCAAAGTACCAATCATCGGAAGGGAGCCGTTGCCAAGCCCAAGTGTCGCGATCTGCCCTCCATCGATTTCGGTAGTTGTGCCATTGAGTACTTTCAGCGAGCCGAGATTGACCGCGCCGCCAAATGCGACTTGTCCAGATGCTGTGGCATTGTTGCTGGAGACATTGACCATCGAGGCGAAGGTCGCGCCCGTGCCAATCGTTCCATTGAGCTTGCCAGCGAAGATGATGTCGGCGGCCTGACCATCGGTGAACGATACCGGCGAGGAAGCCGGCGCATCGGTGATGGTCGGATCGGCATGGTGCGGGCCATTGAGCGTCACGTCGCCCTGATAGACCTGCCCGATCTTACCTGCCTTGCTCGAGCTGCCCGCGAATCGATTGCTGGCAACGCTGCCGCCGTCAATTTCGATATTGCTGGCGGTGACAGAAAGTGTGCCGACATCCACCGCCCCACCAAAGGTTACCAGCCCGGACGTGCCGCTTGAGCTGATGCTCAAGCTTGTGTCCACCGCCTGCCCAGCGGCCAATGAGCCGCTCAGAGTCGTGTGGAACGTAATCGTCCCCGCATTGTTGTCGGCAAGAGCGGTTGTGTTGTTGGCCGGTGTTAGGCCGCCATTCAGCGTTACCGCGCCGTGATAATACTGACCCAGCGTCGATGCGCCTGTGCCGGCGGTGCTGACGCTCGCGCCGTCGATCTGGCTGTTGCCCGTCGCGACATCGAGGCTTCCAAGATTGACTGCCTTGGAGAAGGTCGCCAGCGCAGTCGTGTCGATGGTCAGGTTTGAATTCCAGGCCTGGCCAGCCGATTGAGCACCATTGAGTTTGCCGGAGAAGGTAACCGTTCCGCCGTTGCCATCCGTAAACAGCACCGGCGCGGGCAATGCGAAGCTCACGGTTGGATTAACGGTCGTATTGCTGCCGTAAAGCGTTAGATCGCCGGCAAATTTCAAGGCTGAAGTGTTGGGAACATCCACTACCGTCTTAACCGACGGCGCGTCGATTTCCGCTGTTCCGGTGATGACGGACAGCCGGACGAGGGGCGAAATCGAACCCACTGCCTTGTCAAAGGTCGTCAGCGCGGAGGTATCGGCAGTCAGCGCAAATGAGCCATCGACCGTGTCTCCGAAGGTGATCGGGCTGGCCGACACATGAGCCGGCGTGGAGGCCGTCGGATCATTGCGAACGATCGTGTTGCCCTGCAAGACGACCGGCTGGCTGTAAAGCTGCAATCCGGAAGTCGTGATTGTGTTCTTCAGCAGCGCCTTGGTCGTTAACGTCGTTGTGAAATCGTCGGCCAGTGAGGTCGGGCCGACGATCAGATTGCCGATGTTCTGGATGAAGCTTCCATCGATCAGCGTGGGGCCGGTGAACTGCAGCGTGAGATTGTGGTTGACTGCTCGACCGTCGATCGCATCGGCCGATAGCGGGTAGGCCAGGAGGGTCGTTGGTCCATTTCCGCGCAGCAGCGTATCGGCATTCAAAATCAGTTGAGTGAGGTAGGTCTGGTTTCCAGAGCCGCTTCCGCTGGCGTAAGTTTCAATGTGTACCGTGGCCGCGCTGGACAAGGTGACATTCGCCGCGCCATCGGAGTTGACGGTCAATCCGCCGAGCCGGGCAGAGCTATCGAATGTGATACCGTTTGCGTTAATGGTCAGGTTGTTGATGGCCATCGCCGGATCAGGTCCGCCCACCGGCCCGCCACCTATGACGCCACCGTGGAAGAGCGTATTAGGTGCTTGAAGCGTCAGGCCGTCGGCCATCAGGCGCGCCTTGTCGTCAAACTCCAGATCGCCGGTCGAAATCAGCGAAGTACCGATGTCGAATTCCGCAACGATTGAAGACGAGCCAGTCGGATCGCTGATTTGCCCGACGGCCTTAGGCGGCAGCGGGCCGGAGGTGTAATCGGGAGGCAGATCAGAATCGGCCGTTGATGGATTAAATGGGACATAATGCAATTCATTGAACCCGCCCAGGCCATTGAAGATGGTCGCGGCACTGATGGGGATGGCCGACGAGACGGTCAGCGGATGATTGTTGGCTCCGATGCTGGCGAAGGTGACCGAATCGCCTAGAAGCGTGGTCGTGGCAAAAAGATCAACTGGGTTGCCCGTCAGCACCACCGATGCGTTGTAGGTTTGCCCATGGCGGGTCTTCACTTCGCCGCCGAAGATCTGAGTCGAACCCGCGGGATCGGTAATGGTTGCCGTCAGCGCCGAAAGGTGGACCGGCCCATAGAACAGAACGTTGGGCGCCTTGATGCTCAAAGCGGTCGTCGAACCTTCGAGGGCAAACGTCTTTCCCGAGGTGCCGAAGGTGACGTCGCCGCCTGAGCTCAGTGAAATACCTGCCCACTGGTAGGTCCCAATGGTGAATACATTCGCGTAGGTCTGAACGCCGGTCGTCTTGATCTGGCTGAGATTATCGACATGAGTCGGCCCATCAGGAATGTTGATGGAAGCCAGCGTTGAGCCGCCGCCGATCTGCCCATCGACGTTCGCCGATCGGCCCAAATAAGTGGTGGCAGTGGTGTCGACTTCAAGTCCGCCGGGGCCGTCGATGGTGTTGCCGAAGGTGACGGTATTGTTCCCGCTCTTGAGGACAACGTTGCTGGTGATCTGAACGGGATCAAAGAAATTCTGAGGACCCGAGGTCGTCAATGAAGTTGCAAGCTGCGTCGTTCCAAAGGAAGAGCCGAGCGTACCGACGGTAAGCGTGCTGATACCAGACAAGTTGGCGTCGCTGAGCGGCAGATTTCCGCCGAATTTCAGCGAGAGGGCATGGTCTGAAGTGCCGTCGTTTCCATTGATGGTCGTGAAGGTGAGCGTGTCGGCGGCTGTCGCGTTGGTTGAAATCAGCGAGGTATTATCGAACAGGTTGATCGGCCCGGTCCACGTTTGAGAATGGATCGTCGTGACCGCCGGATGATCCGCGGACGTGGCTCCGTCCACCAAGTCGATCTGGCCGCCCGCAACATTCAGCGTGCCGACGCTCACTGCACCGCCGAGCTTCACGGCGCCGGTCGTCGAGATGTTGAACGCAAAATCGCTTGCGCCTTCCGAAATGCCGCCGGTGAAGGTCACCGGAAAAGCGCCGGATGTCACCGTTGTATTAGCGTCGAGTGTGACGGGCCCGTCGAAAATCACCGGCCCAGTCGGCGTCAATGTGTTGCCGATCGTCGCGCCCTGCTTCACTTCAAGTGCGCCGATGTTGGTCAGAACCAAAGCACTTCCGGAGCCGTCGAGCAGGATCGGCGTGCTGAAATCGAGCGTGAGATTGTATTTGTTGATGGCCGTCCCATCGATGGATGGAGCCGTAAGCGATGAGCCACCGAGCTTCGAGTTTCCGCCGAGCGTTACGGCGCCTTGATATGTTTGCGCGTTGGTCGTGCTGACGTTGGCGTCAATCGTGGTCGTGCCAGTTGCGACCGACAGGCTTGTTAAAGGTTTCACGCCGCCGACATCTTTGGTGAAAGTCGTTACGACCGGTGTGTCGAGCGTCAAGTCAGATGAGCCCGTGGTTTGTCCATCGAGGGTGTTCTCAAACGTGATCGGGCTGGCGGAGTCCTTAAGTTTCGGGGTGCCGGCGACGGTGACAGCATTTTTATAATCCTGCCCAGCCGCGGTTGTCACGTCGGCGCTGATGTTGGTCGATCCGCCCGCGGCAGTGGTCAAGCTGTTTGCGGTGACCTTGCCGCCAAATGTGGTCAGGCCGCCGCTGCTGGTTTGGAGGTCGGCGGTTCCCGCCGTGATGGTGGATTTGAAATTCAGCGTGCTGGTTGATGTCGTGCCGGTATCGGTGAGGTTGAACGTACCGGCTGCGGTGATAGAAAGATCACCGGCATAACTCTGCCCGCTGCCGCTGGTGATGATCTTTGCTCCCAGAGATTTAGCGGGTCCGGTCGCGACTGTCAGGCTGGTCAGCGGCTGTACCCCCCCGACATCCTTGGTGAAAGTGGACAGGCCGGAAGTATCGAGCGTGAGATCCGATGTACCAGTGGTCTGACCATCGAGAGTGTCTTCAAAGGTGATCGTGCCTGCCGAGTCTTTCAATTTCGGCGCGCCGGCGATGGTGACGGGATTGTGATAATCCTCGCCGCCGGCTGTTGTGATATTGGCGCTGATCATCGTGCCGGAGGAGGTCACATCGAGCTTGCCGCCGGCATTGATCGCGCCGCCGATCGAAACGGTGCCGGTGTGCTTGAGCGTGACGGTGCCGGTCGTTGCGCCGGTGGTATCGATCGAGCCGTGGGTCGTGGTGCCGTCGTTAGCCAGGCTAAAGTTGGATCCCGCGCCCGCGGCATGGCTCGTGAAGGTACCGCCGGCCGTTGTAACGGGAGCATTGATATTGACATGGCCCGCTGCGCCAGTGGTTTCAATGTCCACGTTGAGTGGCCCGCCAGTGGACGAAATCGGGCCTGAAACGGTCACCGGTCCGACAGCATCAAGAGCAAGGTTGGCGGTCGTCGTGGGGGTTGTTCGCGTAATGCCGGTGTCAGTTCCCGAAGGCGCCTTGACCTGAATCGCGCCGGCACTCGTGACGGTCACGTCGGTGGTGTTGATGGCGGTATTGATCGTCGTAAAGGAAATGACCGAGCCGGTCACGGTGTTATCAAATGTGGTGAGCGTCGAAGGTCCGACCACGCCGACAACCGGCACATCGGTACCAAGAATGTCGCTTGCGCTTTCGATGGTGACATCGCCCGGGTCGAGCAGCCAGTTGCCCTGCTTGCCGGCGGGCGCGCTCGTATCGACTGAGGTGCCGCTCACATCGAGCAGATGGCCGGAGGTTTCGACAAATCCGCCGTTGCCGCTCGTTGCTCCCCCTCGCGCCGAGATAGAGCCGTGAACTTGAGTGGATTGATCAGACCAGACGACAACTTTTCCGCCATCGCCCTGCTTTGTCGCATCAGCGGTGATCGTTGAGCCGGCGCTGACGCTGGTTTGCTGCGCGTTAGGGAGTGCGCCTTGTCCGTGGGCATCGCCGCCGACGAGAATCGTTCCGCCGCCGGTGCGTCCGGATGCATCGATCGTCGCGTGATCGACCACGACCTGCGGTGCGGTGATATTGATCGAACCGCCCTTCCTCGCATTATTAGATGCATCCAGCTTGCCGGAAATGTTTGCCGTGCCGGCTCCTGCCTGCACGTTGATTCCGGGACCTTTCACCTGGCCGGTGTTGGTGATTGCCAGCGAATAGATATCGCCGGCACCGAGCGGCAGATCCGGTTCTGCGTTGGCCGCGCTGGCAGAAGTAGATGCGGAATTGACCTGCACCATCACATTGCCATCGCGCTGGCCGAGGTAGACGTCATCGCCGCTGGCCATCGTGACGACCGATTGGCCGACGATGACGCCGCGGTTGATCACCTGCCGGCCGACGAGTGCAACGGTATCGGCTTTGAGCGTTCCTTCATTGACGACTGAACCCTGGCCGACGGTGAAGTGGTTGTTGCCGGCGAGGAAATCCTTGTTGCTGATGTTGCCGGCAGCGGCATACAGATTTCCGACATTCAGCACCGCATGCGGCCCAAACAGCACGCCGGCCGGATTGGCAAAGTAAATCGATCCGTTGCCGATGACGTGGCCATCGATGTGCGATGGATCGGCGCTGGTGATGCGATTGAGAATGCTCGAGTGAATCGTCGGCAGGACAAACTGCACCGTTTCAAACTGCGAAACGTCAAAGCGGGTGTAATCGATGATCGTCCGATTGGCGGCGACGATCGTCGTGTGCAGGCCGGCCTCGTTCACCTTCGCCGAGCCGGCGGCAATGTGCGCAACCTGGATGTTATGAGCCTGCGCGCCTTCGCCGATCAGTGCGCCGACGGCAACCGATGCCGCAATGGCAACCGGATTGGCCCGCGAGGAAGTGGATTGAACACCCTTACTCTGACGACGCGACTTCTTTGTACGGTACATCGCATTCTCCAATGCCACGTGGACGGCAAACTCCGACCGTCGCAATCAACTAGATCCCCAAAAGCCTCAAGCCCTCAAACTTCTAGTACGTCACCGTGAAGACAAAACTCACCCGATTGTCGCCGGCGCTGGTTACGTTTGGGATTCCATTCAGTGCTACACCCCAATCGAGCCTTGCGCTGATGTATTGCCGAAAATCCACTTCGATTCCGACACCGGTGCCGACCAGCGTGTCGTTATGTTCGAAAGACTGCCGGCGATCGTTGATCGTCTGCCCCGCATCGATAAATCCGCGAAGAATCAGGTCCCAGTCCGGCCGGCCAAAATATTGCGGAGGACGAAAATTGAATGGTTGCCCCAGGAAATTGGATGGCGGCGGCGCCTGCTCGCCGGGCTTCACAAGGGTGTTGCTCGGAGCCAAAGCCCGCGGCAAATGAAAACGATACTCGGCAGTCCCCACGATGACCGTGTCGCCGGCACTGACTGATTCAGGATACCCGCGCACTGAATAAAGCCCGCCGGCTACTTCTTCGGCTGCGGGAATCACACGATAGTCAAACGAATACTGGGCCCGCATCGAAAGAAAGATTTCATGGGCGAGCGAGGAGGTTGCCGCGTTGAACTTTTCGCGCTGGATCAGCGGCTCCAGGAAGAAGCTGTCGGAACCAACCGCCTGAACCAGAAACGCTGTGGAATTGGTGTTGAGCCTACCAAGATTGCTCAATTGCGTGTCGCTGGCGTTGGTCATCCGGCCCAGGACCGTGACATCCGCCAGCAGCGCGTTGATATCGCTGGTTTGCTCAAGGCGAACACCCGCATAAGGAATCGCAAAATCGGCGTCACCCACCGTGTTAACCGTTTTGGTCTTGTTGGTGACATTGACGTGTTCGTAGCGCGCACCCGCGACAAAATCGAGGAACAGATTGCGATGTTGGAAGAAGTTCAGCGCCAGTTCCCCGCCGCCGTCGTATTGCTTGCCGGAGAAACTTTCGTTGGCAAATCCGACGTCGGAGGCGGTGAATTGATCGTAGTTGCCGTACACGCGCGCCCTGACGCGACGCGAAGGCGAGATGGGAAAATCGTAAGATCCCACCAGATCATGCGAATCGACGAAGCCTGCCGTGCTGTAATCGACACTCAGAATGTCGTCGTGATTGGTTAACTGGTTATCGATGAAGCCAAATCGCTCGCGCCATTCGTTGGTCTGCTGCGTGCCGGTGTTGGAAACCTGCGCGTAAACGGTCCACGGCTTGATCTCCTTCACCAGATAATCGAGGTTCACCGCGCCCGGCTCGCGAATGGTGGAAGAGGAGATGGCCGAATCGACATGCCGACCCGGATGGCGATTGAGAAAGTCGATGTAATCATCCAGCAGATCGCCGCGGAGCAGCGAAGTCTTGCCCGCCGGAGCAGGCGCGGGCTGCACCGGCGAATCCTCGCGAATCCATTTATCCACGGGGTTGTTCACGCGTTGCGCCTCGGGAACACGTCCTCCGGAGGAAACGGTGCGGATGCTTTGGACGTGGCCGACATCGACAACGATGTTCAAAGCCGCATCCCCCGCCTTGCGCTTGTCCTCGGCTCCCTGAATCTGCGCCGGATCGGGCTGCACGTAGACCGCCAGGATCTTGTTCCGTCGCGTCAGCTCCCGGCGGATCTGTTCATCGATCGCCCAGATCGCGCTCGTATAAAATGCTTGGGAACCCTTGATATCAGCCAGACGAAGGCGAGTGGTAGGCCGGCTTGGACTCTTGCCCGGCGTGTGCGCCAGCACCAACCATTGGTCTTCTAACGAATTGGGAGCGACGAAGCCGTCTTCAACCGATCCCAATTCAATCGTCAGGTTCAGCAAATCGCTGGCTGGCGGAAGCTGTCTGTCGGAGATGGCATACGAAAGCGTGAAGCGCGAAACGATATACCGCCGGCCATCGTGATATGGGGTCGCGGGTGCAGCGGTCGCGGTCGGCCTGGTCGAAGGATTGCTCGCCGGCCCGCTTGGCGCAGCAGCAAAAATTGCGAGCGAACTCCAGCCAATCGTTAATGCAAGCATCAGCCCCGCCAGCCGCGCGCCTCGCAGCTTTCTGCGACGAGGCCAATGCGACGATCGGCGCATCGCGAGCCTTTCAAGCATCCCGCACGATCCTTCCCGAATTCTTGATGCGACCCACTGAGAGAAGAGGAACCATCGCGCCGAAGCTGCCCGGCCATCGCACGCCCAACTTTAAAAACTTGAGGACCGGTCTATGAACGCACCGGCCTGCCCCATCGCGTAGCCCTCAACCCACGTTGAACCAACCACTTCCGCCACATGAATTGCCGGGAATATCGCCGGTGCCGCGAGCGCTTCGCGACGGCCATATCCATTGGCAATCATACAAAACAAACGTCGCCCGGACCGTCAAAACGACTTTCCAAGGCCCTGAATCTGACTTGCTTTACGGCAGTTTGCCCCACACAAAATGGCAATATGGAGAATACTTGGAATGTGCCGACCGGTCAAGAAAATCCGGCTGCCTCACGGGGAATACGGCGACGAGCCGCGATAAGTTCATGGCGTCCTATAAAGGCCTTTTGCGAAGATGTTGCACGACCTGTAGCCCAGCCGCCCCAGCTGTGACTCCCCCCGCATCTAGTCCCCAGCCTCCTGTTTCTGACCCTGGCACCACATGTCACAACATGACACAAAATGACGCGCTTTTCGTAATAATGGGTGCCATTTGGCTGCAATGCGAGTCCTAACACATTCCATCATATCAGCTTATGAATAAGCCGCGCGATGTCACCTCGACTTTTGCACTTTTTAGCTGACTGAGCCGGTGGAATTGCGGTTGGCGCGTGGCCGGACCCTTTGTCATTTTTATGACAGGTCAATAAAAGGAGTCCGGCCTATGTTTCGG
>Ga0134128_10000444_pt1 | contig 57639 bp, 76 predicted proteins | sample KB31754_FD_96462 | JGI IMG/M metagenome (GOLD analysis project Ga0134128, IMG submission 96462) | Terrestrial soil microbial communities with excess Nitrogen fertilizer from Kellogg Biological Station, Michigan, USA - KB3-175-4 | ecosystem: Environmental > Terrestrial > Soil > Unclassified ... | reverse complement strand
CGTGCATGCCGACCTGCATGACCGTGACCATGGCGTTCGTGCCGACCGTGATGACCGTGATGACCGCCGTGTCGCGCGTGTCCCTCGTGTCCGGCGTGCGGTTGCCCTTCCTGTCGCTGATGTTTGCCATGGCGTTCATGCCCTCGATGAGCGCCGTGCCCATGTTCGTGTGTCCGCTTGTGCGCTTCGGTGTGGCGTTCACGCCGATGCTCGTGCTCTTGCCCGTGGTCCGCCCGCCGCAGTTGGTCCTTATGCCTGTGATGCCTTTCCTGATTGTGTCCGGGAATCGAAAGCTCCATGCCCGGCTTCAGTTTTTCCGGATGTTTGTCCAGCGAATGATATTTATCCTTGTTCGCCTTAATAATCTTGTGCGCGAAGGCGGCGACGTCTTTGTGGCTCGGGTGCTTGTGATGGCTGGATAGCTCATGATGGGCGATTTTATAAATCGAGTCGCCTTTGCGGACGTGGTGCATGTGCCCAACTTGATGCCCGTGGCCATCCTGCAGGTGAAACGACGGCAAATGTTTGTCGCCATGACCATGCTGGACATGAGAGTGCCAATGGTGACTGTAGGCTTCATGGTGCAGACGTTCGTGACCGCTGCTATGGCGCGACCCGTCGTGATGTTCAAAATGTTCGTGATGCCGTTGTGACACGAGCGCCAGGGATTGGTAGAGGGCAGGTACTAAAAAGCTGAACTAACAGCCATGCGTGATTAACTGTAAGTAAGAAGCGTGAAATTGTCGTGGCAGTGCCGTTTACGGGCATATTAATGACGGTAGTTGTCTGCGGTGACCGCCATGCAAGAAAGCCTGATGCTCAATATGACGCTGGTGATGGCCTTCTTGCTGGTGGCCATGGCTTTCGAGCCGCGCATCGCAACACGCATGCGGGCCTCATTATTACGCGGGATGCTGGTCGTTTTGCGTCTGCCCTTCCTGCTGCCGCGCCGCCAGCAAGATTCTCACAAACTGGTGGAGGCCGAGAAGGCATTTAATCGCGGTGAAGTTGCTGAAGCACGCAAAACTTGCGATCAGCTGATTTCGCATGCGGATTATAGCGGCGATTGGCTTTTGCACGGTGTTCTGGGCCTGTTTCATTTGTTGACGGGGCACCAGATAACAATTCCAAAATCATCGCGAATCACTGGACTCGCCCATCACTTGCGCGCTCGAATTCACCTGCGGGCAAACGACCACGAGAAGGCACGCAAAGATCTGGACAAGGCGATCGCTTTCAGCGACGGACATGGACGCTCGCTGGCAGAAGCGAATTTGCTGTACGCCGCTTCTTACAGCTTGCAGCAAAAGTGGAAGGAAGCAGAGCAGAGGTGCGATGCCGGCTTGGCTGCTCAATCGAACAATGCCACACTTCATCGCTTGCGCGCTGAGGCGCGCCTGATACAAGGTCGAGATGACGAGGCGCTGGAGGACCTTAATCAGTCAATCAAGATCGATCCGGCACAGTCGGTTTCGCACAAAACACGCGCCCTTGTGCACCAGCGCAAACGCAATTTTGCCGCCGCCCTGGCTGACTGTGACGCCGCGCTCGCGATCAACGCCAAGGATGATTCTCTCTATTTTCTCAAAGCGGAAACGCTATTTCACTTGAAGGATAATGAAGAGTGCCTGAAGAATCTCGATCAGGCGATCGAACTCAATCCGAAGCTCAGCGGAGCTTTCAGCAGTCGTGGTGCCATTCACGGACGGCTGGGCAACTGGGAAGCCTGTATCGACGATTGCAACACTGCTATTTCTCTCGATCCGAAAAGCAGTACCGCGTACAACAATCGTGCCTGGGCTTATGCACACCTCGGACAGCCGGAGCTTGGTCTTGCCGATGTGGAAGAAGCAATAAGGTTAGGTCCTGAACGCGCGACGGTTCTTGGAACCCGCGGCGCCGTATACGTCGGACTGGGCCGTTTCGCCGAAGCACTTGCAGATCTCAACAAAGCAATTGCCGACGACCAATCGGACGGCGAAAACTACTTCAATCGCGCCGTCGCGCACGAAAACTTAGGCGACAGCGAGCTGGCGAAACAAGACTATGCTAAGGCGGACGAACTCGGCTTCAAACGGCCGGTGGCGTCCGATCCTGCTGTGGAACTCCACTCCGCTCCTTCGTAATCCGAAGCAACAGTTCGAAATGAGGCCCTCATGGCGTTCAATGAGAAGCTGAGAGACGTGATAGGTGAGACTGATACTGTGCCAGTCAGAGAAGTTCAGTTGGTTGAGTCAAACGCTCAACCCTCAAAATCTATCCATGATCTCAGTTATTCAATCGGAATTGGTGATCCATGCGATTTTGAGCTAATCTAGCTGTGGCGGAGATACAGGCAACTGACGGCGAGCGAAACGGCGGCCGAACCCTGACCGTCAAAAAACCACTTTTAATCCGGATCCAACTTATAGCCGACACCATGCACGGTGCGGATCAAAGAGTTCTCGCCTTCGAGATCGATTTTCTTGCGCAAACGTTTGATGCAAGTGCTAACCGCGTCGATGCTCGTTTCGGACTCTGATGCCCAAACGCGGCTGAGCAGCGCCTCGCCGTTGAAGACTTGACCCTGGTGGCGCATGAGAAACTCAAGCAGCGCAAACTCTTTCGGCAGCAGTTGCAGCTCTTTGCCGGATCTCGTGACCCGGTGCGTTTTTACATCGAGCTCGATATCGCGATACTTCAGTTGGTCCCCCACCGCAAAGCTGCCTTCCGCACGACGCAATAGCGCGCGCAGCCGCATGGAAAGCTCCTTCATATGGAACGGTTTGGTCAAATAATCATCTGCACCGGCGCCAAACCCTGTTTCCTTATCCGTCAAAGTGTTTTTCCCGGTAAGCAACAATACGGGTGTCGTGCCACCGGTAGACCGAAATTCTTTGCAGACCTCGATGCCGCTCAGCTCGGGCAAATCCACGTCCAGCACGACGAGGTCATATTCAAACGACTTTAGTTTGTCCAGTCCATCGCGGCCGTTGTTGGCCATTTCTACCATGTGATGCTCGAATTTGAGCCAATCACTGACCATGCGAGCAAGGCCGACATCATCTTCGACAATCAGAATTTTTGCCATCGCCTGTCAAGACGCGAATTGAAAGTTCGGAGCCCACTTTTGCAACGTGGCCTTAAGCGTGGCAATGTTCATGGGCTTGGCGATGTAATCGTCCATGCCAGCCTCGATGCATTCCACTCGCGAGCCGTGGCCGGTCAACGCGATAATCAGTGTGTGCTTGCCAGAACCTTCTTCGGCTTTGCGAATTTCTTGGGTGGCGGTGATGCCGTCCATTTCGGGCATTTGAACGTCCATAAGGACCAGATCGTATTTGGCCTGTTGCAGCTTCTCGAGCGCATCGCGCCCGTCGATTGCTGTTTCCGACTCCGCACCTAGCTTCGCCAACTGGCGGGTGACCAGTTCGCGAATGACCTTATTGTCATCGACAACAAGTACGCGGAGTTTGTCTTTGACATCCAATGCGCTGACCATAACCGGTAAAGTTATCACATCACTACATCCGCCGCAAAAAATAGTGAGTGAGTAGGCCCAAAATTATGGCTGGGTGTCCCCTATGGATGTAGTCAGGCGCATGGCATGTCCCGTCATGACAATCGGTTTGCAAGGGATCTTTATTGTTCGTCCGGTTGAACAGTCCCCAATAACTCGCGGACGTTACCCCATTTGCGTCACGCCACAATCGAAATGGCCAGTCGCCTGGCTCGTCGGTTGTATTCGCTGATTTCAAATGTGCATTCGCTTTCGCCTTCCAACGTCCAAAGGCTGCAGTTTTGCGCATGCAAATCACCGACATAAACATGAATAGCAGCTGACGGCTGCGCCCGCCCATTGGTGACTGCGTGAATGCTCTCTGCGCGCAATGTTCGTACCTGCCCGGCGTGCATATTGAGCAATCCGATTGATTGAATGCGTGCAGGTTCAACCGGCGTTCTTGCATACAAGACGTTGGTGGCATAGCCGGAGTACGCACCAATCACGACGGGAATGCCGTGATCGTGAGGCGGGTATTGCAATCCGTGATAAACGATCACCCTATAAATAGTCAGTTTTTCGCAATGATGCAACAGCAGTTTATCCTCGCCTTGAATCGGCAACTGCTTCTCGACCGCCATCGGATCACGCATTGCTGCGCTCATAATTTTGCTGATTGCTTTGAGTGGATCATCGCTGGTATCAACCGCGTGGACGCAGTGATCAATAAACATGCCAACGTCAAAATTTGTCATCGTCAAACCTCTTATGTTGCGGGACACCAGAGAGACAAAGACAGACTAAAGGTGTCCTGCCGATCGGACAATGCGGTAATCCCCCCTCGCGGGGCAGTTAATAAATTAAAGGCGGCAGCATTTCTGCTACCGCCTCACGGGTACTCAAAAAACCGCGTTCACTGTTGTGAAACGCGCATCAGCTCACGCGGTTACCAACTTTGGGCTTTTGCCACCCTTCGCGTTCAACGCTTCGGCAACGCCGGGATGGACAATTTCTCCTTGATGAATGTTCACGCCGTGTCCCAGCGCCGGATCATCGAGCACAGCCTTGTAGCCGAGGCGTGCCAACTTCAAGCAATAGTTGAGCGTGGCGTTGGTGAGAGCGCGAGTGGAAGTCCACGGTACGGCACCAGGAATGTTGGCGACGCCGTAGTGCAAGACACCCTCTACTTCATAGGTAGGATCGGAGTGCGTGGTCGGGTGAATCGTCTCGATGCAACCGCCCTGGTCGACGCTGACGTCGATGATGACAGCGCCTTTTTTCATTTTCTTGATCATGTCGCGCGTGATGATGCGCGGTGCCTGACGGCCGGGAATGAGAACGGCACCGATGACGAGGTCAGCGTGCGGTAGAAACTCTTCCAAATAATGACCGATTGAATAAACGGTGTTGACCTGACCGGCAAACACATCATCGAGGTAACGCAGGCGATCGAGCGAGAGATCGAAGATACTTACTCGGGCGCCCATGCCAAGCGCGATTTTCGCAGCGTTGGTACCGACCACGCCGCCGCCGATGATAACTACTTCACCGGGCTCGACGCCGGGCACTCCGCCCAGCAACAAACCGCGGCCGCCCATGGGGCGCTCGAGGTAATTGGCACCGATTTGAGTGGAAAGGCGGCCGGCAATTTCGCTCATCGGGATGAGCAAGGGCAATTGTCCGTTGGGCAATTGAACTGTTTCATAAGCAATGCAAGTAGCGCCGGTTTTCGACAGCTCCACAGCCAGCTGCGGATCGGCTGCCAGGTGCAGATAGGTGAACAACAGCTGGCCTTTGCGCAGCATGGGGACTTCCGACGCTTGCGGCTCTTTTACTTTGAGCACGAGATCGGCTTTCTGGAACACGGTAGCGGCATCGGGCGCAATTGTGGCGCCGGCGGCTTTGTAGTCCTCGTCGCTAATGCCTGAGCCTACGCCGGCACTGTGTTCAACGATGACTTCGTGTCCCTCACGAACGAGTGCGGTGCAACCGGCAATAGTCAGCGCTACGCGATACTCGTTATCCTTGATTTCCTTTGGCACACCAACTTTAGACAAGGTACGGACCTCCAGGTACTTGCAAAGAACGAACTGTCGCAACATTCTATCTTGAGTGGGGGATATAACTTAACCATTTTCTTGTGTCTTTAGATTTACGTCAGAAACATTACCAGGTGGCAGTAGGGGCGTCAACAGTTCCTGATCGCTGGAACCCTCTACCAGGGCGTTTATCAGATTGCAAAGGGTGACACCCAGACCTCTGGCGATGTTACGGTAAATACGCACCTGGATATACTGGAACTCGTCCGCCAGAAATTCTTGAGCCTGCCGAAGTTCAAGTCCTGCGCGGATTGCGAGCTGTCGCGTGCTTGGAATTTGATTTTTAATCATTTGGTCGCGCGTCCATTTCTGAAAATGGGCATTATTGAAGTCGAGCGCTTGGTGTGCAATAGCGTCGATGTCGGTTAGTCCATCTGCATTCACCAAGGCAAAAGCCCTGGCCAGCTTGACCAGGGTAAGTACGTGTTTATGTTTGGCCTGATTTTTGAGCACCCGGTAAACGTGGTTGTGCCCTTGATGGATCGTTTTAGCTAGCGCTGCGATAGTGAGCTGCCGATCCACTAACCAGTATTCCACCTGAGCCGGTACGTCGCTTGTAGGCACGGGAAACGGTCCTCATCTTAGTCTTCGGGAATCCCAACGATCTAAGTATATGATTCACAATTGCCACCGTCCAGCAGCCTGGGCGCTTCACCTTGTAGGGACGTTTCCGTGCGCGGAGTAGCTTTTGGGTATGTTTTGGGCCGTGCTCCGGGAAAAGTGGCACTCCTAAGTTTTTGTCATAAGGTTGATCGGCGTCGAGCGGACAGAAGAAAGCCATTCGAAGGTTCATATACGCGGCAATTTCGCGCTGGGTGACTGGTCTGCCGCTGCGTTTCACCCACTTGCGAAGCCGAGCGATCCACCGCATGTTGCGGCGGTCTTCCGGCTGATCGACTAACTCGCCCTGTTCCGGTCGTTTGCCGTAAGGCACACGGCTGCCCATCCAGCCGCCGCGCTGTCCTTTTGCCACCTTCCGGCTGTACAACAGATCGACGATCTGCTCTCGCTGGTACTCGTTAAACGCCTGCTTCATGTGGAAGTGAAGACGGCCCTCTTTAGTGCCCAGATCCATTTCCTCGGTGGCGCTCCACAAGCCCTTTCCGGCGTCGGCTATCAGCTCTCGAACAAGTGCGCTCCAGCTCACGCGGCGGAAGTAGCGATCAAAGTTGAAGAAGGTTACGCCAGCAACGTGCGGATCCTTGCGTACGCGACTGAGCGCCGCTTGCAGTCCTGGGCGCTCTTTGAATTTCGACCCGGAGATGCCGAGGTCAAAATAAATCGCGACGAGTTCGTACCCTTTCCGCTCGGCCCATTCCTCTATATAACGGGCTTGCTCCTGTATCGAAGTGCCCTCTAATTGTTGTTCGTCAGATACGCGGACGTATCCAATTACTTCCCCTGCTATTACATCTGATAGGGGTAAAGAGGATGCTAGGGTGGGCATTAGGTGGACTCCAGTGGGTGTATTACCAAGTTAACGTATAGCTAGGGCTATGTCTAGCTATACAGTCATAAATTGTAGGAAAAAGTCAGCCGGGAACTAACTCGCCTGAGTGACATCGATTCTGTCGGGAACGAAGTTGCAAGGCAATCGACATTTCACTACACAGTATGGGAAAACTACGTACACCGGGCAGGGGATGAAAGCACTAAAAGCAACAGCCAGAGCCCTTTTAGCCCTGGCGTTAATTCTGTTGGTTTTTGGTGGCTTTATTGCCGTTGGTTATTTGCTCGGGGTCAGCGAGCCCAATTGGGTGCCCTGGGCCGATCAGGCTACGCGCTGATCACTTTTTCGGCAGGCGCGGTATGCGGTCGAGCACAATGCCTGGAAGTGCCTTTACCACGTCTTTGGCCCAATCATATGTAGCCTCGCCGTAAGGGTAGAGCACGATCCCATAAACCCATGCCGGCATTGTGTAATGGATGCCGTGCGCCTGGGCGTAAGCATCGTAGATAGCCAAGCCTGCACCGAGCGCCATGCTGACACGTCGCTCGGTGAGGTTGTCGTAGGGTTTCCGTTCGTCAGCCATTGATCTGCGTCAATGCGCGGACAATGGTTTTACCTTCATGTACCGTTCCGCCCACTAAGAGGGCGATCAGGGCCACAGTGGCGATGAACTCAATCATGGCTACTTCGCTGCCTCGGGTGCTGCTTCTTTCGGCATGATCGCTTTGATCACTTCGAACTCTGCGCCGGCGATGCGCTCCAATTCTGCGAAGTCTGCGATCAGCACTTTGACGTGTTCGCTAATCTTTTCGACGAGTGCCACCACTTCGGCGGGCACGTCAGCACCGCCGGCCGCTTTCAGTTTCGGCACGAGGGCGATAACAGACTCAGCAAGTTGCAGAGTCGATTGGAATTGTTTGGCTTGTTCAACCAGTCCTGACATTATTTAGCTCCTTTGATTTCGGTATCAATTTGAATTGCGCTTGCGGCTACTGCCTTGGCGCGTGCGATTACTGCGGGATCTTCGCTGTCAACGTCCCCGCTGTTGTATCCTTTGTACATCTTGAACACGTCGCCATTAGCGCGGATCAAGAGTGTGTCGAGCGTGCCGGCGGCATACTCGAGTTGCATCAAGACATCAGCGGCAAATCGCTGAATCAGTTTGATCGCTTCGTCTCCGGTTTTGCCAGAGTTGCCCACGATGTTGAAGCCCATGAATTGCACGAGGCCCCAGGAAGTTGAAAGGGCAAAGCGTTCTTGCTTGGGCAATTTGGTGTATGCGGCGTGCTGCCACCAGCCGTACTCAAAACGGAACTTGGATTTTTGGCCGGCAAATTCTTTTGGTACCTGCCAGCCATCGATCTGATCGGGCAAGGTGATGAATTGCCGGATCTCGCTTTCCTTCAAGCCGGTTGCGATCTTGTTGATCACTTTACCTGTTTTGTCACGTACCTTGTGTGTGATCGCGTCCTGCACGTTGAGCGCGTATTGTCCGCCTGGCTTCGTGTCAATGAATAAGTTGGCGCAATGGCTTTCTTGATTCACGACTGCCAGCAGGATCGCCGGCGTGATGAAGTGCCGCTCTTTTAAAGCAACGGCTTTTTTGGCGAGTGATATTAGTCCGAGATCGATCATTACAAGCTCTGCATGGTGATAACGCCGATACCCACTTGTTGGGCAGCGGCCGTCAGTGTCGTAACCGAGACTTCTCGGCCTAAAGGTTGGGTGGCTGAGGGGACCCCAGTGGTGGTGTTGAAAGAGTCAAGCAGTGTCCCGCTCATGTTATAGATTGAATAGATAACGTGGCCGCTCGTGCTAAGGTCAACGACGATGTCGTAGCCGGTGCCTGCCGCGACGGTCACCGCGCTATTGGAGGGACTTGCCCCGCCCCCGCTGAAGTTTGTGAGATAGGCAAAATTAGTTGCGTTCTGCCCGGTGTCAAACTCAACGACTGAATATGCGCGACCCGAGTTGAAGCCTGTGGATGCATCGGACGACACAAGCCCCACTATGATGCGGACGTTTGTAAGAGTGCCGGGCGTTACAATCCTCGCACGAAAGATAGGTGCGAGCTGCGGCTGCGTCTCTGCAAAATTGTTGGCTTTAACGCCCGCCGCGTTTCCGCTGGTAGTCGTAGTGACCGCGTTGACTATACGCCCGTTAGTACTGTTGGTGCCACTCGTATTTGTGCCAGCACTGTACACGGCTAATCCAGTTGGATCAAAATCTGCTGATATTATCGTGGCGTTTTCTGTGCCTGGTCCGCTGCGCCAATACATCATGCGGGCATCGAGACCACCGCTCGCATTCGCCCACGATGGCGCACTGCTTCCGTTGCTTGTCAGCACTTGTCCGCTGCTGCCAGCGCCAGTAGATTGGATCATGTGTCCGTCGAAATAGGCCACGCTGCCGGCGGTAGTCGTCGCTCCCTCAATCGCAATGTTGCCGTTTCCATTAGCGTCGTACCAAGAGTAGGTGCGGGTCGCGGCCGGGTTGGCTGCGTTGATAATGTAATTACCGCTCGTTTGAAGGAAGGTAAGAGCCGGGCTATTGTTGCTGAGCTGTAAGGCTGTGGCGGTTTTGTTGGTGAGGGTGTCAGTGGTGGCACGTCCCACGAGGGTGTCTGTGCTCGTTGGAAGGGTGAGCGTGCCCGTGTTGGTAATCGTGCTGATCACCGGGGCGGCCGAGAACGTTTTCACACCGCTGATGGTTTGCGCCGTCGCGTCGTAAATGACGTTTGCCGCTGCGCCTGCCACGTCTGGAAAGTTGATGCTACCCGAGTTGTTGACCGTGAAGTCTGCCCACTTTAGGTTGACGTGGAACGTGCTCCCGTTAAGCGTCACGCCCGCGCCGGTATTCCACGCGAACACCGGAGAAACAAGAGTTTTGTTGCTGAGGCTGATCGAGTTCGTGGTCGTGTCCACGACGGTGGTATCCACGCCTATGGTCGTCGTGCCGCCGGCGTTGTATGTGATTGCTGCTATGCCCGTGCCGTTGCTCAGTACGGTGGCATTGGGCATCGTGGCGTCAGAGGCACCAAGGTAAAAATGTGCGTTCGCGTTTACGACTGTGCCGTCAGCGGTCCATACCAAGCCGTTACCCGTAGCGTTCATTGCAAGGTGGGCATTGGCAGATCCGGGCGCTAGTCTGCTCCAGTTCGTGCCATCGAAGTACACCATGCTCGCGGCGGCGGTGCCTGCCGGCATGACATTGTTTAGAGCTGACTGCTGACTCGTTCCACCAGTGCCACCATGCGCAAGGTCAATGTTGTTGATGTCTATGCCGAAGGTAGAGGCAGGGCCGTTATCTACCGTGCTAAAGCGGCTAGCGTTGAAACTTGGTATTCGATAATTCGGGAATGTGCCTGATGCAGGAGCGCCCAGCGTTAATATGCTGGCGTTGGCATCAACGTTTGTTGGGTAGTCTTGCGGGAAACCCATCGGCCCGGTGCTGCCCTGAGCCAGAGCGCTGGGGGCAATGAGCGCGCAAAACAGAGCGACTAGCGCTAGTTTTAAAAGCTTACTGGTCATTGGTTTGGTTTGCTTCCGCGTGTACTGCGCCACCTGTCCAGCAATTCGGGCAAGCGCTCACGCCCGCCATGATGAAGAAATAGGCGTCTTCCGGTATGGTGAAGCTGGCAACAGAATGTGGATCTACCGTCTTTGTGTATTCGGTTGAGTTGGCGCCCATGTTCAGCCAACCGTTTGTGGGATCGGCGCCGTTAAGCTTGTCCGACCAAATGAACAGGGTGAAAGCTTGGCTTGCGCCGTCGTGCGCGAATGAGACAACGCCCGATTTACCGGCGCGGCCCATTGCATCGGCAAGCTTCGGCTTGCTGCTGTTAAGGCTGTTGGGGTTCGCGATCCCGATTGCGTTACCGGAAAACGGTTGCCCGAGTTGGCGAGTGATGCCCCAGCCGATATTAGAATGTACTCTTTGACTCAAGCTGTCAGCTCCTTATATTTTTTCGACGAAAGCGAGGGCGTAGTAACGAGGTGTCACCGTTGCACCACCGGATGTGGTGCCTACGCTTGCTGTTACGCTGGTGCCTGTACCTGATTGCACGCTAGTGCCAAATACGCTTACCGAGTGCGTGTGCGTTGGGCCCAATCCGGTGCCCGCGCTGGAATTGCCGAACGGTCCGCCCGGGTTAAGCAGCCCCATGCCGCCGCTCGCCGCCGGTGAAGTTGAGCCAGCGCCTACGACAAATAACCCTTGCAGGTTTGGCGTGCCGTTGGTGCCGTTACACAGCTCCCAGCCGGCTGGAATATTGTTCAGAGTGCCGCTCCAGATGGCGATCAGTCCGCTGGGTACTACGTTGTTTTCCCAGTCAATACCGTAGGTGGCGCTGCTGCGTGCGGTTAAAACCTGGCCGTCAGTACCGACGCCCACCCTTTGCAGGTTAGTACCGTCTGTGGTGAGTACATCGCCCTTGGTAGTGAGTGCCGTGGTGTTGGCAATCGTTGCCCACTTGATGCCATAGGCTTGCGTATTGTCGGCTGTTAAGAAAGTGCCGTTGGCGCCGGGGGTGAGCTGCTGTACGTTGGTGCCGTCATACGTGAGCAGTCCGCCAACGGTGCTTAGCTTGTTCCACGTCGCCACCAAGTTGGTATTTATATACGTGTAGATGGCGCCGATCTGCGAGTTCCACAGGCTAGCGTTTACCGTGTTGCCATCAACCTGGGTAACAAAACCGCTGATTGTGGGAACGGTCGCGAGGGCGGCGCTGCCGAGAAAAAGCAGAGCCAGTAAGTTAAACCAAATACGGCGAAAAAGTTTCAATGGCGTACCATGCCTCCTATGCTAAGAGTAAAGTCGGCGCGGGAGTAGTCCAAGCCATCGCCGGCGATGTTTGAGTTAGTAAGTTCGAGTTCGAACATGATGCCGCGCCCAATCGGGCGGTATATATGTGTTTTGACAGTGTCGTTTGGAAAGCTCGATGTGCCGAGCGCAAAAGGCAGCACGGTGGTACCAACAGCGTTGTCACCAATGATGTGATATGACGGCGTGCAAAGCGTCTTACGGGTGCTGCCGTCGGCAAATTTGCCGTAAGCGTAGACGTTGATTGCCGCCTGCTGCTTTGCGCCGTCCGTCACTACCGTGACATTCTGCATGCGTCCGGCTTGCATTAAATTTCCGCCTGTCATCAGAGCAGAAAGGTAATGGAATAGCACCGTATTGCCGTTGTATGTATCGCCGTTATAGTGCGACTGAACGAAGCCCGTGTAGTCTCCGCCGTACATTTGGTTGCGGTAGTCGATGCCGGCGGCGATTGAGAAACCGCTTTTAGTTGACCATACTGGGCCAGCGAGTCCGCCGTCCGTGTTGTAGCTGAGGATCAAGCCGTGTTGATTCGTCCCGGTGTCAACGATGAATGGCACATAGAAATGGATTTCTTGCGTGATCGGATGGTGGACGCAAAAAGCCGTGTTTGCTGCGCTCGCGAAGTCGATTTGTTGGATCTGGTCGCTGATCGGATAGCTGAGAGCGTCTTGGGGGTTGGTCTCGTTTTGAATCAGGGAGCTGAACGAGTACACACCTTTATTCGTGAGGAATACCAGATCGTCGAGCACCTGAGCCCAGCAACGGTTATTGACGATGCCGTACATAGTTGTGAGCGGATCAAGGCTGTAGTTCGTCATGTCGGTGCCGGTGATCATGCTCACGCCGTCAGCCTGCCCGATTAGGAATATTTGCCCGATGTTGGTATTACTCGGACGGAAAGCTTTAAGGCCCGTGATAGGACCATTGGCTCCAATTACGGTGAAGGTGTTGGCATCGGTGGCAAGAAGTGGTGCCGACTGAGTGAAGGTGTCGTATGTGCCTTGCTGCGAGATAAGCACGTCGTACATGGTGCTTGGATCGGGGAAGCCCGCGTAGACCATGCGGTCGCCAAACGGCTCGCAAAAAGCGGGCTTCTGGTACGTCTTCCCGTCGAATACAACCGGCCATGCTTGCGTTGCCGAGCCGGCCAAAAGGGTGAGGGCTCCGGTTGTCGGTGATGCACCAGCGGCAAGCGTGATCGTTACGCTTCCGCTCACGGTCTTGCTGAAAACGACATTAAGCCCTGACGGGTAGGTGATCGTTATCACACCGGCGCTCGAAGTCGCCGTAACACCCGCGTAAGCTAGTGCGGCCTGGCTGTTGATCAGGTTGGTAAAGTTGGTGGCTACGCTGGTGGCGTTGTCGCCAGTTACACAAGTGTATGGCACCGTTACCGCTGTGCCCGGTGTGCCGGGGGCCATAACCAGGCTTCCGGGGCTGGTTGCGCTCGCTGTAAACGAGAGAGTCAAGCCGCTGGGGTAACTGATAGTGACTACCGCGCCGCTCGATGTCGCGCTAATGCCGGCGGCTGCAAGCACCGTGTTTGCATTGATCGCGGTAGTGATACCGCTGGCGGTGGTCGTCGTATTGTCGCCGGTAACGGTTGTGTACGTCGGCACCGCCTGGGCGGCGCTCAATCCGTTGCCGGTGACGGTGATCGAGTAGGTTTGTCCGGCGGCTATCGTGCCGCCTACGGTCGCCGTTTCTTGGCTGTTGGGGATCGTCGCCGTGATTGACAGGGCGTTACCGCTTGCTATCGTTCCGGCGATGGTAGCCGTTTCCGTGGTCAGTCCAGCGGAAAAAGTGATCGTGATGCCCGAGGGATACTTCACCGTTACGACGGTGCCGGTAGCCGTCGCGCTTACCCCGCCGGTTGAGAGGTTGCTCGCGTTAATTGCTGCCGCCAAACCCACGGCTGCCGTCTGCACCGTGTCGTTTGCCTGGATGGTATACGTGACAGTCACCGGAGTGATACCAAGCTGCCCACTCTGGAAAGTCAGAGCAAGCTTGTTATTTGGTGTCATGGTGCCGCCGATGGTGACATACTCGCGGCTAAAGCCATCTGTCCAGCTCATCGCCTGCGCCGTCGTGGTGCTCGTGATTAGCTGCGGGTTCGCGTTGCCGTTGCAGTAGACCGTCACAGGCAACAAGGTAAGTGTTGACGCACCGAATGGGCGCATTGTCGGGTAAGCGGTCGTGCTTAATCCGCTCAAAATTGCGGCGCCTACCGCGTGTCCCACGGTATCGTACCGATACAGCTTGTCCGCCGATTGCACCAGCAAATTGATATTGTTGCTGGTGTCGTAAAAGATGCCGAAGTCTTTGATCGCGCCACCGCCGTTAATGGCGGTTACGTTGTCGTTTACGTAGCCAATGCCGTGCGTTGTCCAGATATAGCGCTTCTTCCACATTTGGAAGTTGTTTAGAATCTTCGCCTGGTCCGGTGAGCGCTCGGCGTCCGCCAATGCAGACCACAAACCCCTGCGCGCGCTCACGCTGCCGGGAACTAAAGAATGTCCGAACTTGTAAAGCTCGGACTGACTTACGGGCGCTGGAAGATAATTGTTAGGAGTAGACACGAGCCATCCCTTTTAACCGGGCGGACTAGAAACCCATCCCGTGTATTTGCCTGGCGGCCACATGGCGCCGCTGAGAGGCCGCATAGTTCTTACGGCTCGCCGTGCATCGTCCGGCACGCCGGCGATCAAATGGACATCCTGAACGGCTTGGCGGGCAAGCTGTTCGAGCGTGCCTTCCTTACCTTCACCGAGGGCTCTTTCTACCTGGCCCCAAGACCATATCCAGAGGCAGTGCTCATACTCTGCCGGCCAGAGGATCACGTCGGTGCTCTGCGTGAGCGGATAAGGGAGGATCTGTGCGCGGTACTGCAAGTTGTATTGCGCGTCGGGATACGGGAATATCCGCACCCTTTGGATCGGTGCCGTTGTCGGTGGCGTATTTGTCCCGTTTACCGGGTCTTCCGATCTTTCAAGCGGGAGCAAGATCCATTGCATTGGCGCTCCTGGTGTGTTCACCAGGATGGATGGATCGGGGTACTTTCTCAGGAACTCGTCATAGTCGAGGTAATTTAATTCCTGGTTCAGCGTTCCGCCCGGGGTGAGGTTGAAAAACGATCTCGGCTTGATGCAAGAGCCATTTATCCCAAGGTCCAGGGCGTAGGTATCAGTTGAAGTGTCAATAGGCAGGTCAAACCGCCTGGTGGTGAAATGTTTCACCATGCGCAAGGTCATAAGGTGGTGACACAGGCGTACGTACCATTTGGCCGCTGACTGAAACTCTTGCAGGTTCGAGTCAGTATCAAACGTGTTGGTGTCCGGTATCGTTGGTAGCAACGATAACCGGAGCACCTCATTAGTCACGTTAAACCAGCTATTGTTAGCTGTCACGGTTTACGGCTCCGCAAAAATATCAAAGCCGGTAATCGTGGTGTCACCCGCGGTTGTCGCTGTCGGCAGGTTCACTGTCATGGCGATAGCGCTAGTGTCGGTCTGGGTTGAAGTCGTGCTAAGCGCGTTCATCAAGGCGCCGTTGGCGTAGCCAGCGACGTTGATTTGTTGCGTGTTGCTGCCCGTCTTCACGATCTCGATGTCTGCGTACACGTCCTTGGCGTTGGACGCGGCGTTAAGCAGAGTGATCGTGGTGCCTCCCCAGAGGAATTGCACTTGCTTGGTGTTTGCGTTAGCCGCCGTGGTGCCGTAGATACGGACACGTACAGCAGCCCCAACGGCATTAAGGGTATTAGCCGGTAGGGAGTAGGTGCTGGTTACGGCGCCGCCCGTCGCTGATGCGACGTTGGCCGTAATCAACGACAAGATCCCAACCGGATTAAACAGGGCGCCCCCGCTGCCTTCAGCAAAGGTGCTCTGCCCGTCTACCTTCAGGGTGCCGGTGATCTCCAAGTTGTTTTTCAACTTGCTATTTACGGCGTGAGCAGTAATAGTCTGAGAGTCAGCCGGCATCCCGATGGCGAACAATGCCACCAGCAATAGGGAAACTATTCTGATTGCTTTGTTCACGACTAGATCCCCTTCGATCCGATGATCCAGCGCCAATCCGAAACGAGGAAACCGAAGCTGTCGAGCCCTTGATACAAGACGCTCAAGCTGTTGGTGTCCTTAGCGGTCCAGGTTTGGATCGCTTCACGCTCGTAGAAGTACAAGCCGTGCATTTCAGGGATTTGCACATACCATTGAGTAGCAGCCCACTGCGACGGCGCGCGGCCGTACAGCAACGGCAGGATCACGACTTCGATCTCGTAACGGCCGTAGGAGCCGCTATAGATGTTGATCGCGTTGTTCATGTTCTCGGGCTCATGAGTAGAGCCGGCGATCTGCAAAGCTTGGCGCGCGTTCTGCGGGACGCAGATCAGGCGCAGTTTGTTGATCGGTACAGGGAACACGTCGCCGTTTTCGTCAACCGTGGTCATGAGCTGAGCAACGGCGGTGTCAAACGCGTCGGTGGTCAGCGGGGCGCCGGTCAGAATATTGCTATTGCCGGTGCCTGAGTAGGTCGAGTTAGCCGCGAGAATGTGGGCATTGCTGAACAATGATTGACCGTCCGGTGATGTCACCGAGCCGAAACCATTGATCAGAGTGTCAACCGCGAGGTTGTAGCGGTTGCGCGTGAAGGCGACGCCCAAGCCGAAGGCTTGTTGCTTCACTTCTTCGTAGCGCAGATCGCGCATAAATTCGTGTGACACCTTAATCTCACCCGTGTAGGTGAGCGGCACGACATACGAGCCGAAGCCGTGCTTGACAGTCAGCCGGTTAAGAGATCCGCCTTCTTCGGTCGCTGCAACTACAGATGGCCATACGAAGGTTTGACGCTCAACCCGGCGCTTGTCGGTTTTCCGCATGTGGAAAACAGGCTTCCATTGGTCGCCCATTTTCATACCGAGGCCGGTAGAACTCTCCAGCTCGTCGGTCATTTCGCGGATAAATTGATCCCGCAAAAGTTCAGACAATGTTGTATTTCCTTACGTCAGTCCGCTAACCGCTATTGCAGGTCAGGGCAAGAAGACAAAACGTAGGGGCCGAAGTTATCGCCCTTGAGGTTTACGTCTTCGATGTTGTTATGTCCGCCGCTCTTACCGGAGACCGTCGGGTCGAGGCTTTGAGAGGGGTTCGAGCTGTTGAATTTCACGCCGGTGCAGCCCTTCGAGAAAGGCACCACAATGGCGGTATTGCCAACAGTGGGAGCCTGTGTAAAGGCGGGTGCTACGGTGAACGTGTGGACACCACCGGCAACGGCATCACCAGTGATGGTGCGCTGTTGGTTCAGCTCGGGAATATAGATAGTTCCGTTGGTGTTATCGCCGGTGCTGCCGGCTGCGGTTACCAGTGCCTGGGCCGCGTTGCTGTTGGTGTTGCAAGCGACTTTATTGATCGTCGGCACGGCATCGCCCACCAGCCACGACTTTAAGATCGTTCTGGGGTTAATCGGAGTGGCGAGTACGTTCTCTTGCAATGCAGTCGATTTGTCCGCCGGCAACATTTGGACAACGTTGTCGGGGGTGATCATCGACTCGTATATGTGGGTGCATTTGTCGGCCGCGGCAACGAGGTTTGCAAAACCGTTGTTACCAGACCCCGGCCTAACAGTCAGAGCAGATCCGCCGCCGCTAAGGTATTGCGTGCTAGCAGTGGAGGGGATCTTCTCTTTCGGATCGCTACCAGCGCTCGCGCGCTTGTAGACCTGAAAGCCTAATCCTGCCATTCATGGCTGTTCCTTACATCGAGGGGCTAATCTGCTAGCCCTTCCTTGAATTTAGAAGCGGCATACTCAAGACACCGCTGTCTGATCTCGTCGTCGGTCTTGGGTATTCCAAGCCGCTCTCTATCGCGCGGATCCTTGTCGAGCCACTCATGCAGCTTTGCGTCATACAAAGCGCGTTGCGGATCGTTCAGTCCCTTGCGTGATGTCACCGCCGGTTGTGCGGCTGCTTGAGCTGCCGCTTGTCCGGTTCCTTCCGTTTTCATGCCGGATAGCCCCGTATTTCTGTTTGCGTGGTCTTCTCCAACAAGTTCGTTGAGGTGCTTCTTCACCATTGCTTTAATCTCGGGTTTGCCGAGGGTGCCGGCGAACAACTTTTTAGCGTTCTCCAGGTGCTCGGTGTTTCCGTCTGCGGTGTCAAATTCTGATTTAACGAGCAGCTCGATCGGCTTGCGGAACTTGCCGAGGGTCTCGTCGGACTCAATAATCCGGTCAAGTTCATCACCGAGGTGATCGAGGGCTCTTTCTACAATCCGGCGCTGATTAACTTCGTTGACAATCTGGGTAGTGCGCTCTTGTCCTGCCGCGCGGATGATGTCATCGATCGCTTGGATCGTCTCTTTGTTCTCGTCGTTTTCGTACTTCTTCAGGACTTGTTGATAGGGTGATACCGCCTGTCCTTGGACTGCGGGATCAAATGAGGCTGATTGCGCCTGGTTTCCCTCTACTATCGGCATTTACTTGCTGTTCCTTCGGTAGCTCAAACGTTCCGGCGGCGATACTCTCGATCATGTGCCAGAGCCGCTCAAAGCCCCATCTAACTGTGTTGTACGTTTCCCAACGGATGCGCTCTTGTTCATTGGTTGGCGGGTGGCATGCGTATGGTTGTATTACATACGACATACTCATCCTCTTAGCGTACTTATAGCCTGGGAGTTGTACAAGCACCTTGAGTTGATCGGCAAGCTCTTGGTACCGCGCGAGATCGTCGTCCGTTGCGGATTTCTGCTTGTCAGCTAGCTGCGCTGGCGTTACCAGGTCCATTCATTGCCCCCATAAATTGACTGAGATCTATAACGTTGCCTTGGTCCGGCGCTCCCGGTGGTGCGGGCGGTGGCGCGCCACCTTGCATACCGATCTGTGGCGGCATACCGGGTGGCATCATTTGCGGCATCTGCAAGGGCATGTTTTCCAGTTGATCCGGCATCGGGATATTGAGTTTCCGCCACGTCTGTACAAGTGCCGTTTGTGCAAACGGGATCGCCATTGGCATGGCCGGTATCAGTCGGCTGGAAATGTCCAGCCCTTGCAACAGGTTCTGTAGCTCCTGGGCCCTGTTCTCGGCACCCTGTACACCAAGCACCTGGATCGATCGCTTGGCTCTAAAGTCGCCTAAACTGAGGTTCCCTTGGATTACTTTGTCTCCGAGGTAGCGCTCATAATCGAGCATCCCTTCCGCGTTCGGTAGCAGTCGCTTTTGGCTTTCCTCAAAGATAGACATCACGAGTTCCGATAAGACCTCGGCGTCGTTCTCCGCTTCGTTGTCTAGCAGCAGGCTGCCGGTGCTCTGGTCGCGGTTCACTTCGGTGGCCGTCTTCGGCTTGCTCATGCTGCGGGCTGGGTTATCTATCGCCAATCCGTCGAGCCCCGAGCTTGCCCGCATGTCCTCGCCGTAGAATCGGAGGATTTGCTCACCGAGGGCGGCGCCGCGTTCCGGCACCTGCATGGGTGCGATTGCAGCAAGCCCGAGCGGGTTCTCTTGTATAACGTTAATTTCGCCGGGTCCGAAACCGTACTCTTCATCCTCGCGCAATGCGTTAGCAAGCACGTTGACCGGCGGGAAGATACTATGTGCGGCTGCCGTCACCATGAGCAACTTGAGTAGGTTCTTTTGGTGGTAGCGGCTGAGTTGCTTTTCCACCAGTCCAATGCCACCACTTGCCCATGGTGTCACCCAGTCTACGCAGTCATCCACAATAATGTGGCTGTGTCCCAGGTCGCTGGGGTTCTCTTCGGCGTAAATCAGGAAAGGCTTATTTCCCGTGCCATCAATGGCAATATGAAAATATGTATCCCAGTAGTGTTCTTTAGTGCCGTTGTAATCAAATTCCAGGTGCGGGAAGTAGCAAATATAGACCGGCACGAATTTAATGCCGCTGGTCATGCGGGAAGGCACGGTGCCAAATATCCGCTGTGAGCTGGTGCGGCCGCCGGCATAATCCCAGTTCGAGTAAATTTGCTCAAAGGTCAGCGGGGTGATCTGCTTCAGGACTTCCTTGTCGTACTTCGGTTCCGGTACGTCGTCCTTCATCTCTGACATTAGATCTTCAAGGACGCGGAAACGGCGGACGATCTTTGCCGGTCGGCGGTGGTTCACTAGGTCAGCCGATGGATCAACCCACAAGTCATACCAATCAATGGGATAGATTGAGGGTCCGGCGTTGATGATGTGTGGGTATCTGCCCTTGGTCAGCTTGCCGGCGTCCGCCTTCTTGATGCCGGCACGCTTCAGCCAAGCATTAAGTTGCTTGGCGTTGTCGGCTACGTCGTCGATCCTGCGCCATACTTTCTCTTCGCGCCACTCCCAGTAAATGCCACTGCGACCGCGTATGTTCTTTTGCTTCCGGTGGCGCTGCCAATTCCGACGCGTGCGCGCCTTCTTGTGCATATAGATCTGGTGATCTTGGATCGCCTGGATGATGAGGTCGGCTTCTCCCTCGCGGCTTGATACCGTAAGCCATGGTTGGTTGCGGGGCATCAAGGCGAGTGTTTGCCGGATGCTCATGTAGTTCATGTTGTCGAAGACATCAGACTCGCCAAATTCCCCATCTTCGATCAGTTGCATGGCGCCTACGTCTGGGACGTAACGGTGGCAGAGGTAAGCCTCGTCACATTCAAAGATTGTTTTTTCGCGCGGCCGGCGTGAGTCCTGGCAGTAAAGAACGAAGTTCCATATCTGTACTGCAAGCTTCTGCATCTTCTCGGACGTGAACGGCTCTAGGAAAGCCTGTTGGTATTCTGCTTTTGCCATGCTGTGGCTACATCCTTCCTGTGCGTCTCCAGCCTGTAGACTGCCTTCGCTTAGGTCTGGGGGTTCTGCCGCTCTCGCCGGTTGTATTCCGTTTGGAATCAAATAGCTTTACGGCTATCATACCTATCGTGTCAATTGCCTCAGTGAACGGGTGCGCCTTGACGATCTCGTCCGTGCGCTCGCCCGTCTCCTTGTCCATCTTCCAGCGGTACTCTTGCTTGATCGCTTCATAAGTGATCGGGCAAGTGCGCGGGTCGATCAGGAAACCGGGCGTCATCCTGCCGCCGTCGTCGGTCACGTCTTTGCCCATCAGATCGTTTAATATCTCGATGCGCTTTTTACGGCGTTCCTTTGATGGAATCTGGTACATATATGCGCTCTGCACCCGGATCTTGTGATTCGTGTAGAGCATTTCGTATTCGGTTTTTTCCTGGAATGACGTTTGCGTCCGGCTGGCGTAAGGGTCGCCCACGTCGAGGATTTCGAAGTCTGGGAAGTACCGATCAGTTATGCCGATTGCCCGCTCTGCGATTGCAGCAAGTAGCGTCTTGCCTTGCTCGCTTACGTCCTCTTCGGTGAGTATCAGCTCGCGCAATAACCGGAGCTTGCCCCAGCGGTCACGCTGCGCCCAGCAAACACCGTAGCTTTTGCCGGGATCCCACGAACGGAAGATCGGGCCGCCGAATGGATCGGGCTTGAGTCCAAATACACAAGACACCTCGCGGAAAGCGTAAAGGGCGGTGGCTCCCATGGCGACGTTCCAGTCCATGAGGAACTCGGCGGCAAGCACTTGCTTGCTCTTGGTCGCGCATTGCTGCTCCCACCACGGTGACGTGTACGTGCCATCCGGCTTTTTCGTCAAGCCGACTGCGCGCTCTGGGTGGCGCCACCAAGGCATTTCAAATATGTGGCATTGCTCGCCTTCTTTGTTGTACCGAAGCTTGTAGGCTTTGCAGTTACGGCCGCGCTGTACGTTCGGCGTTCCGCCTACGATCCGTACTTTGACGGTTCCACAAGCGGCGTCCCACAATTCAATATCTGTGTCAGTGTGCGGGAACTCATCGCCAAACCAGATCAGGGCGCGGGCCTGTCTCATGGCTTTGCCCTTGGGTGACAGTCCGGCGATCTGGGATCCGCCATTGCTGCAGGCGATCAGCCCGGTCTTGTACTGCTCGTTGTTGCCAATGTCGAATGATTCGGGAAATAGCCACGGTGCTTGCTTGTATTGCAATTCGATCTGAAAACGCAATTTCTGAAAGGGCGTGTTCATGTCGCTTTGGCTGTCAACGTCTTCCAATGTTTTCGACGTGATGACCGTAGAGATCCCATGAAACTGCCAGAGCCATTGAATCAACAGCAGATTTAGGAACGTCCACGCCATCATGCGGGCTTTGTCGCCATAGGCGTTCCACTCATAGTTTTCATTCTCGGACGCTTTAAAAACGTTCTCGATGATTACGTCTGAGATTTCCTCTTGCAGCTCCCAAAGCAACAGCGGTTGCACGCGCTCGCGCGGTGGCTTGTGCTCGTTGTGGGTGAAGCAAAAGTGATTCGCCCAGAATTTAAAAGCATCCTTGAGCGATTGCAGATCGTTGGGATCGCCGGTGCAGCGCGCACGGATCGCCGGCCGTAAATCCGGCCGGGTCATCCAGAGCATTTTTAAACGGGCGCGTGCTTGGCGGTTCTCGTCGAGCCTAGATAAGAGCGCTGTTGCCGTCATCAGGCGGCGCGTCCTTACTTTGCTCGATCAGATTGTGCGCTTCCGCGAACATCTTTTGATCGAGTACCAGCGGCTCCCACCGTTGGTTTTTGGATTCGTCTTTCTCAACTTTGAGCTTGTCGGTTGTGATGTAGTTCGCGCTCAGCTCAGAGCTGATAATGAAGATGTCCGCACACTCTTTCTTGTCGCGGTTGAGTCCACGTTTCACAATGATGCCGACGGCCGGCGATTTGCGCTCGTCGATCCAATACAGGCAAAACCGATTGGCGAGTACGTCAAAGCGCTTCAAGAGAATGTCTAAACGGTTCTCTAGCCTGCTCAGGTGTTGATTTACGCTGGCAATGCTGGGCGGGTTATTAGCAGCCATATGCCATCCCTTTGGCAGAGCCGGATCCTTTACTGCCACTGGATCCCTTCGGTGCTTTTACTTTCTCGTCACGCTTCTGCATGCGTGGCGGCTTTGGTGTTGCCTTCTTCTTGGCCATTTTTTGCCTCATGATTCTGTAGGTACTGCTTCAAGGTGCGCTCCCAATAGCCATCTAGGCCATTGAGTTTCTCGCGTGCTGCGTTCCAGTCTTTTTCCTGGGCGGCTGCTTTCTGGATTTTGAAAAGTGAATTTTTGGCGCGTTGATATGCCTTTTGGTCGAGATTGTGGAGCTTGTCGCCAAAGGCTTGATCGTCGCGCATTTTGTTGATGATCTCGGCGTTCTCAATCCTCATGCCAGGTGTGACTGCGCCGAAGAGTTCGCGGGGCGTGTTTGTGTCCACCTTGCGCTTGCCGAGCATGTCATCCATGCGCGGCACCTTCAGATCGAGTCCGCCAACTTTAGCTGCGGTGTCTGCGATCTTGAGTCCGAGCTTGGCGCCTGATCGCAAGGTGTCACCGTGCCGGAAGGCGTACACGTCCTTATGTCCTTCCTTGCCAGTCTCGAGCGCTTTGGCAACTTTTATAATCTGGTTCAGGCCCATGCGGCCGCCTATGCTGCTCATGCCCACGGTGGCGGCAAGGGTGGCTATGCCTCTGATCTGGCTCCAGCCTTTGCCAGAGTACGCGGATTGTCCGGCGTCGAGTAGTTGCGTCGGGAAGCTGTCACCCATAAACATGGGTACAAAGAGTTGCGGTGTTACGTGCTCAACTTCGGTGTCAGCCAGTTTGCCGATCACATTGAACTTATCGGCTTGCTCGAGTATTTCTTTTGCTTTGTCCGGGTCTGCTGCGTGCAATGCTTGCTGAATGTCCAGCGGTATGCCGCCGCGTCCGTTGATCATCGAGATCAAACCGAGGCAGAGCAAACCTTGTCCGGCAAACCGTCCAGCCTTCATAACATCGCCGGTGCTGGCTGCCTTCATTGAGTTGGTAAAAAACTTGGTGATCACGCGCGATTGCTGCAAGCGCGTGGTGGCAAATGGTGTGAACCACTTGAAGATCGGGGAAGTCTTCGACGCCATGCGCGTGAGCACGTTCATGTCACTAAACCCACTGGGGCTGTAGCCTACCATCTGGTTCATGTGGTAGACGATCTTTGTTGCGGCCTCGATTCGGCTTTCCGCGTCCATCGCTTTGGGATTGTGCAGCGCGTCGGCCATGTCCTTCATGAGCTGAGTACCGCCGCCTTGGTAGCCCATTTCGTCGGCGGCAATGTGCGCGGACATCGCGCGCATAAGTTTAAGTTTGGCGTCTTCCGCGATCGAACCTTCGAGCACGTCAAGCCCAGTTTGCAGCTTGTCGTTATGTGCGATCTTCTCGGTGGCGTTGTCCACACCCACTAGCTTGCCGGCGGTATCAAACGCACCCTTTTGCAGTCCGCGCCAATACTTGCCGAGTTTGGTTTGGTTCTCTTCTTTTACTCGCTTCTGGATGCCCGAGCTTGAATCAAACGACTCTACGAACTCTTTGACGCCCGGATCCCCGATAGTATAGGAGCTAGCCAGGTCGCCCACTGCTTTGGCGAAAGCCTGTGGATGATAGGCAGTGCCGACCGTACCCGCTTCGATAGCGTGCAGAGCGTGTATCGACCAATTGCCGGTGACGTACATATCATAGATGCCACGGGTAACGCCTGAGCCAAGGTCTTGGAGCCAGTTCTCACCTCTGTACCTCCGGGGGTCGAGCTGCTGTAAGTCTGACTCAAGCGTGGCTAGTAGGTTGTTCATCGGCAGGATCGTGTTAAAGAAGCCCTTACCGTTGTATCCCTGCTGGCGCAAGTGCTCGGCATACTGCTCGAAACCGTCGCTCATTTGGTCAAGCACTTGATTCTGTTTGATCAATCCTTCGCGCTGGGCGGGGCTGAGTTTGTCGGCACCGTCGAGACCGGCGCGTATATCATCGGGATCGGCGTAACGATTCTTGAGCCATGCGTCGCGCTCGTCTTCGGTGTGCAGTTTTTCCACACCTTGGAGAGAGAGATCGAGGGCGCCGCGCTGTCTGTTGTACCAATCCCAGAATTGCGGATCGGCGGTCAGCTCGTACTTATCGCTGTTGAATTGGTTCATAAAAACCTGATGCAACATGCGCGGATCGAGTTTGACGCCTGCATTATCCAAGCCGCGCTTGACCTTCACGGCTGCAGAAACCATGTGACCTAACGGGTTTGATCCTTCAAGCAAAACATTGTCTTGCTTGCCCAATTCCTTGCCTACTGCGTCGAGCACTTCGCCAAGGTTGTGTGCCTGTACCGTCTGCTCAAGGTACGGATCCTTTTCTATCGCCTTGGTGATGTGCTTCACGTCGTCGCTGAGCGCTTGCTCGCCTGGCGTGTTGGTGGTGGCTGCTCGGCTTTCCTTGTTGGTCAGCCTAACGTTAAATGTATTGCCTTCGTGGTTGACGTTGATCGAGGGCGGCAGTTCACCACGGCGCGGAAGATATTGATCTTTGAAGGTATCGCGGGCGGTGTTGTAGTCAGCCTCGGCCGACTTCATTTCACCAATGGCATTGTTGAGAGCACCTAAGACGTTCTCGCCTTTTGCCGGTTTATAAGCTTCTGGCGCCGGCTTCTTCCCCGAGTTCATTTCAATACTGAAGCCGGACTCTTCAGGATTTTTAGCCGCGGCGGCTACTGCTTTTTCGACTTCCGGATCAAATTTCCGTACGCCTTTGAGTTTGAGATCCAAGCCTTTCGCTTTGCCGGCAACTTGCGCGATCCCTAAAACTTTGTTGCGCGCCTGGTCGAAACGGTGGCGCTGTTCTACGAGTCGTTGCAAGGGCTCGGATACTTCCGGCGGTAGGTTGCTGGCATCGAATTTATTGCCGTAATCTATTGCCGCGCGCTGGTAGCTGGTGGAGTCGTCCGGCTGCGGGCTCTTGTCTGTGCGCTTGCCTTGTCCGTGCTTTGCTCCACTGTTGAGCGATTCGACGCGGCGCTCGGCTTGCTTGCGATCCTTCGTCTTACTTAGGACGTTTCCATCTTGATCGGTGACGTGATACCAAGGCCCTTGTTTATCGACCTTGTAAGATTTTGCTACTTCATTTTGTCCGTTATTTTGTCCGGGTTCTTTCGCTGCCGGGGGCGGCGTTTCGGGCTCTTGACTCGGTGCGTTTTGTCCGGGGTTTTGTCCATTATTTTGCGACTCTTCCGGCGCCGGTTCCGGGTGGCGCGCTTCGTATTCGGCAATGGCCGCCATGTGCTGATCGTCTGTCAGTCCGTGCGCTGCCGGATCGATCATCCTTTTGACGAGTTCATCGTCCGGCACTTGCTTAAAGTCGATGTGTTGATTTTCCGACGGATTTTCGGCAGGGGCGGCGGACGTGTCGGCGCCTTCGACAGGTTCGGATTTTACCCAGTCAGGCTCAACGCCCTGGGCGGTCAGGTACGCGCGACGCGCTTTCTCGTGTACGATCGCTTTCTCTTGCCCGTCGAGAATTTTGATAATGCCGGTCAATCGCGTGCGGGTGTTGCGGTCGGCGTTTTCGTAGGCTTTGTTGAGGTGCTCGCGCGTCTGGCTGAGTATGTCGAGTTGCGGATCAATGTCCTCATCATATATATGGTGGGGGCTGAAAGGCTCGGCATGATTCACCCTGTATTGTTCTTCACGGGTGCCTTTGAAGGTGCTGAAATCATGGCTGCTCAGGTCTTCATTGTGGTTGGGGAAGTTTTGCCGGATGAAGTCTTGGCGCTGGTGCTCCGCGATCTGCTCGGGCGTCATTTGAGGCGCGGGTTGCTCGGGCGGCTTCGGCGGGGGCGCCACTGGAGCCGGCGCCGGTTCCGGTGGCGTGGCCGCTTGCTTCGCCTGGGCTGCTTCGATCTTCGCTTTCTGTGCGTCGGCTTTGATCTTGAGGTCTGCTTGGGTCGCAGTTTTGTCGAGGTGCTCTTTCAGCACGTCCTTGACGCTCTTGTCCGCGCCGTTCTTGCTGATCCACGCGGCGGCGTCGTTCTTCGCTTGCAGTACGTCGTCAGCGGATTGCGCATTGGCAAGCTGATCGTTGAGTGTGTTTTTCCAGTCGTCGATCTTCTTGACGGTGCCGTAAGGGTTGGCTGTCGCTTCCTGGGCGTCTCGCGCCTCAAGCTGCTGTTTCATGCCAGGGGCAAAGCTAAATGATCCGCGCGCTTTCCCTGGCTGCGCTGCCGGCGCTTGCGTGGTCGGCGTCGGTGCTCCCTGTCCGGGTTTCTTAAATTCGAGCAGTTCGGGCGGGATCGTTCCCGGTGCCAGTTTCGGTGCGGGTTTCCTGGCGAAAGCACCGCCGGCGGCACCAAGCAATATACCGGGGGCGATTGATGCCGAGCCTTCTTTCACCGCTTGCTTCAAGTTCAGTCCGCGTATGTCTTTGCCGTCTGCCTGTTCGTGCTGCCTGCCCTCGGCTTGATTGGCGAGTGAGCCAAGAGCGCCGTAACCTTCGCCGCTTATTGCGCCGTGGATCAAACCTTGTACGATCGGATTGTTTTCCAGTGCCTTGATTTGCGGCGGGCCGGGCAAGTGCATACCTTTGCCGCCAAGGAGATTGCCAATCAAGTCACCGGCGCCGGCGGCTGCCGGGCTTGCTTCAAGAACAGGTTGGAATGGTGCCTGATATGCTTCCTTCACCTGTACCGGCTCGAGTTGTTTGCGGTGCAGTAGAACGTTTGCCACCTGAGTGGCGTAGTCAATTGTTTTCCGTGCCGGCGACGTAAGATCAGCCGGGCCCATGTCGGCAACTTGTCCGGCGGCTTGTTGCCGGGTCAATTGGTTGCTGAGATTCACAACGTCTTGCGGCAGCCCGATGATACCCGCTGGAATGTTCGCCGCCGTTGCCGCTGCAGCTTGCGCCGGGTTGTGTACGTATTCTTCGCCAAGTCTGATGGCATCACCGAGGATCGGTACTTGGTGCGCACCGGCATAAGCCTGCTGTCCTAGGTGGGCGATGTTTGCGCCAACTTGCTCCAATGGTGTCGGGACATGCGGCGGTGCTGATGCTGCCTTCTTCGCCTGTGGCGCGCTTATCGTGCGTGGCTGCCCTGCCGGTTTCGCTGCCGGTTTTTGTGCCGGTTGAGCTGCTGGTGTCGGGGCTGGCTGCTGCTGCGGTGTTGCCAGCACGTTGGTGCTGAGCACCGGGAGTGGTGCCGGCTGCTGCGGCTGCGCCTGCCGATCGGTTGCCGCCAGTGTGCTGAACTCGTCGGGCGGTTGCTGCGCCTGCTGGGCTGCCTGCTGCTGATCCTGAGCGGACAGCATGTCAAATTCATCCTGGGGCGCGGCGCTTGCCGAGCCATAAGCTGGCATGTTTGGCGGCGGCGGTGGCACTTGCAATCTATTGGGCATTGAGTTGGTTTACCAGTGTTGGAAAGTTGCGGCTAAAGCTCTGCAACTTTTGCTGATAGATCGCTTCCGGCAACTGCTTGTTTTTGTAGAGCTGTTGATACTGGTTCATAAGCTGCAGCGCTTTACCCTGGTTATCGCTCATCGCCGGGGGTGCCTGTGCTGGCTGCGTCGGTTGGGTTGGTTGTGTTGGCTGCGTCGGTTGTCCGGTCGGTGCCGGTGCTTGTGGTGACTCGAGATCGCCCACGTCTTCGACGCTATCAGCAAGGCTCGGTACGGTCACGCCTTGATACACAAGGTTGCCGTTGGTGTCTCGCCTGCCGAGCTTCGCTTCCATTTCATCGTCAAACCTGACGGCCGACGCTTTGCGCGCTTGGTTCGCCAGTTTGATGCGAGTTTGCAATCCTTGGATTGTCGCATCGTAACGCTTGTCTGCGCCGTACTTTTGCGCGTTGGCTCTCACGTCTGCAAGTTGCTTCTTGAGCGCCATTTCGTCTTGATAGTGCTCTTTGTACTGATCAAGTTTCTTTTGCGCCATCTCGCTGGTGTTGGCTAGTCCGAGTGCTTTTAGTGCCTCACCCGCCTGATAGTGGCGGTCGAGGTTCGCCGTCTTCTTCGCGTCGTTCGCGTCTTTGGTTTGGGTGTGCGTGTCGTAGGTGTCAGCGCGCTGCTTCTGGATCCCCAAACGCACCTGTGTGGCAAGGGCGGTTTGTGCGTCCTTGCTCGTGTTGCGCAAGATATTTCCAAGCGCCTGCATGCCGGTCAGCGCTGATTGCTGATCCATGTGGCGCTGTGCTTTAGCGTCTTGCACTTGCTGGTTTGTCATGTTCAGGGCTTGCAGTCCGCCGGCGGCATATCCGCCGCCCATGAGTCCGCCAAGTGCGGCCGCCGCGCCGCCAAAGATTTTTGTAGCGGCGTACTGCCTTTCCGCCGTGCGATCATGTCCAGTTGTGGCGCTCTGTGCCATGTTCATGAAGGCTTGTGTAAGTTTGTCTTGTACCTGCGGTTGATTAAGCACGCTGTTGGGCGCCACGTAATTGTATGGGTCGTAGTACATCTGTGGCGCCGCCGGTGGTGCCGGTGCTGCGGAAGGAGGGGCCGCCGGCGGTGGAGGCGCCGCCGGGGCCGTCTGGGAAGGCGGGGGAATACTAGGCGCTGGCGCCTGGGCTTGCGGCGGTGGTGCCAAGCCTTGCGCGATCTGCGGTGCTTGATTCGGGTTGAGTGGATCGTTATACATGGTTCAGCCTTAGATAAAGTTGAGTCCGGCCGTAGCCGCACCACTCACAGCATTTGATAGCGGGCTACTGCCGCCAAAGCTACCCAGTCCGCCGGTGCCGCCCATGCCGCCGAAACTACCGGCGGTGCCACGGCCGCCCATCAAGCCAAGTCCGCCGCTGAAAATGTTTGTCAGTCCGCCGGCAATTGAGCCAAAGCGGTTTGCCTGGTTCTGCAAGTTCATGCCGTAGGCGCTCAGTTGGTTGCCGTAGTTGGACAGATTGAAGTTGTTTTGCATCCCTGCCGCGCCAAGGTCATATTGATTCTGCATCCCAGCGCTGCCGAGATTGTAGTTATTGAGCATCCCTGCGTTTTGACTTTGCAGTCCAGCAATGCCCATACCGCGTTGTACGTTCGCGGCGTTCTGTCCGATGGCTACCGACGGGCCGCCATTGAAATAACTAGACCGCCCTTGCAGTTGATTGTTGTAGAGCTGCTGAGCATAGCCAAGTCCGGCGTTGTATTTGTTGAGCGCTCCCATGGCGGCGAGTTGCCCCATGTAGGCACCAGAGTAAGAGCCGCTATTTTGCCCGTTTGCGTAGAGGTCGGCTTGTGCCTGCGCTAACTGCGGCTGCACCTGCGTTTGATAGAAGTTGTTCTCGTACTGCTGCATCCCCTGAGGGTTCATGGGGTTCTGATTGATTTGCAGCCAAGCCGGTAGTTGGCTCTCTACCGATGCTCCTTGCCTCATAACTTGAGTGGGGCTGAGCACGTTCGGCACCGTCGTGCTGGGATCCGGCGGACCCTGGAACGGGCCCGGATTCACGAAGGGCGCCGGTGGTGAGTAAGTTGGGGGTTTCGGGGCTGATCCCCCGCCGCCGAATGGCATTAGCTTGTATTACCTCTGCTTCGGCCAAGCCGAAATAATCAGGGTTGAGTAATTCTAAGTTCAGCGTATCGGTAGGCACAGAGTCGTACAAGCCATCCAGCGGCGAGATCCCTACATCGACGAAGCCGAGCGCATGCAATGCGCGGTAGGCTCGCCGGTTGGGCATGGCAACGTTTGACTTTAATTTTTTGAGCCCGAGGCCGCCGCCGTCTTTTATCGGGGCAAATGGTTTGAAGGCATACTCGACGATCTCGCGCGCAAACCGATCCGCGATCTTGCTTCGGCGGAAGTCTTGGCGGCACGCCGGATTGCTCCAAGCGTGAAGGTGCGCGCTTCGCTCGGCCCATATATCGTCAAGCCATGCCATGCCCACGAGCGTGTTTCGCGGCAAGAGTTTAGCCTCGGGATCATCGTATATACAGACGATGAACTCACCGCCTTGCAGCGATAGCAGCAGGAGATCCAGCGGTGGGATCGCTCTGACGTAATCGTCCTGGGCCCATGGCTCATGTATCCCCGCTATGACTCCCGCGTATGGTGTCACATTCTTTTTCAGTTCTTCCCATGCGTATGCGCGCTGCCGTGGTTCGAGGAAGCGCAGGCGGTAGCCTGAGTAAATCGCTGTCTTGAAAAAGTTGTCATCCATTTGGGCAAACTTCCTGTACTTTGTTTGGGTTGCGTTTTCCGCACCGCTGACACACATACCAGAGGGACAGCACCGGCATACCTGCCAGCTCGGATCGTTCTTCGACTCCGACATAATCGCAATAGGTCGGCGGTGGTGGTGGCAGTTCGAGCAGATCGATACCGGCGAATGGCTTGGCGTATTCCTCGCCGGCGGTGTCGGCCAGTGTCTTGCCGAGCAGATCGATCACTTCCTCTTTCGGAGCTCCGGTGATCTTGGCGATCCCTGTGGCGTCGATCTTCACCTTATCGGGATTGATCGGCTTTACGTCGATCACGTCGTCTTGCTTCTCAATCGTCAGATTGCCATCGCGGTGCAGGTCTTCGATCAGTTTTGCGCTTGCGCTCTGATCGGATAGCAGGAATTGATCGAGCTGTTTGGCGTCCGCAAAATTCGGTGTGATCCTGGCCGCGCCGTCGCCTATGTTGATGTTGACGAAGCCCATGGGCGCCGGTCCTTGCTTCTGGTGCAACTTATGTGCGAGTTGCAGCAGGGTGATCAACACACTAGCCTTATCGCGTTTGATGAAGCCGGCAAGTGTGCCGTTGTATATCTTCGCGACGGCGACCTTAATGTCTTCGACTGATTCAAGCTTTTGGTGGTTCTCTTCGAGATCGTCTTGCAGCTCCCGGCGACGCGCCACCAGGTTGCGTTTCTTCTCGTGCATATATGCCACCCCGCCGGCGTGAGGGTGACAAAACTTTGAGCCCTTTATGTGGAAGCCGCCGCACTGGTTCCCGGCGTCATCCCTGTGGCTGCATCTCTTGTCCTGATTTTCTATTTCTTCGGGGCTTAGCGGCATTGGCATTTTGTTCTACGAGCTGGGCTAAGAGTTGCATCATCACTTGGTTTTGCTGCACAAGCATTTCCATGACCTTGCCCTCTTGGTTCTTCTTCGCTTCTTCTTCTTGCTTCTTCGCGGCGACTTTGGCGTCCATTACTGCCTTAGCTTCTTCGTCGGCTTTACGATCGGCGTCGTCGTAGGGCTTGTTGTGCTCGTTCACTTTCGCTACGCAGTCCTCACAGCACCGCACTGTAATACTCGGGCGGCCAGGGTTTCGTATGAGCTTCACTTCCGGTTGGCGATTCTGCGGTTTGTCCGAGGCTCCGCAAATGTCGCACAGCTCGATTATGTATCTCATGATTTCCTCAAGTAGGTGTACTTCCCGTTTAGGCGCCTAGTTATGTGGCGGGCTGCATTGGCCAGCGTGTTGAAGTCAGACGCGAGGCCGGCTTGTCCGGCTTGTACTGCTCTCTTCGCGTGTGCCGGTGCGATATCTTCAACCTGTTCGAGCAAGAATTTTATTTCCTCGATGAGCATTTGCGTTTCGAACGCTACGCCGGTCTCGTTGATTTCGTCGTAGGTTTCCTTGGCATTGAAGGGCGCCTCGGTTATCGTGCGGCTCTCTGGCGGTATTTCACCGTTTAGGATTCTTTCGGCTTCGTCCACTTCCTGGGCGACTTCTTCCTCGCTTTTCTCGTGGAACAGGCTTCGATCCTCGGGCAGGCTTGCGTCCGATCCGGGCTCCGGGAAGTCCGGCGGGTCGAGCAAATCTAATTCGGTCTCGCTGTTTTGCGGCTTCGTATTCCGCGACCTCTGCCTGACTTTTGGGTCCGTGGAAGGCATATAGACTGAGTTCCTCGTCGTATTCTTTCAGTAGTTCTCTGATCCGGTCGTGGTCGTTACCAGCCAGGGCGCCGGTTATGATGCTGCGGGTATTCGCCGGATCAAACCCGATCCGCTTGCACAGGCGATCAAACTGATCGGACTCGATCCAAGTTTTGATCTCGTCGGCCGTTCGCTTGAATGCCTTATCCTTCGGCGCGTTCCTAGTGAATCCAAGCCGATAAAGAAAGCGATTATGATATGTGCCCGTGTGATACCAGGTGTAAAGGTCGAGGGCATCGCGCACCGTATAGATGATCAATAGCCTGACAAATTGCCGCTCTTTCTCTTCTCTGAAGTGCTCGGCTCTGGGATCTTCGGGGTGCATGATTCCTATATCGCGGCGGGTGGTGTGGGTTCGGGCGGCGCCGGTTTCTTTTTGCTCTTGCCAAACATGACTACGTTGTCCATCTTCAAAACATTTTTGACGAGGAAGTCTTGGATTTCGATTGGCTCTTTCATGAGCATCTGTTCCAGCACGTCGGCGTAATTGATTGCGATCGCGCAAACAATATCGGCTGAGTAGTCGGCCGGCACCGAGTCCGCGGCGAGTAATCCGGCAAGGACGCTCTTAGCGAACTCCACGCGGAACATGCTAGGCATGTACTGTTCAGGCGGCGGGCTCTGTGTTTCCATTGTTTCCTGGGAATAGGAGATCGAGCGCTTCTTCCTGCCGTTCTTTCGCCGGCTTCAAGGTGAGGGTATCGCCCTCCGGGTGGTACTCGAGTTTGGTATCGTCCGCCCATCCGAGCAGCTCGCGCACCGCTTTGGGCACGAGCACGCCTAGGCTGTTGCCGCACCTGGCTAGCTGTTTGATCAGCATTAGCGGCCGCCTTTGCCCTTGCTTCTGCCGGCTGGTTTTTGCGGCACGATCTTTTGGATCTGGGCGGCTTGCTTTTGGGCATGTGCGATCGCGGCGCCGTGGCGTTTCTTATCGCCCTTGATCGCTTCCGCGTTCATCAAGGTGCGGGCGTCTTCCGGCGGGTAGTAGTCGGTTGCCTGCACTTGCGGGCTGGGTCTTGCTGTCTTCGCCATTACTTGGCCCTCGCCTTGCCCGCGGCTGCCATGCTTGCCATTTTCTTATTGCCGTATTTCTTGCGTCCGGCAATTGCCATAACTGCCTTAGCTTCGCTGGCAGGCTCGCCCTTAGCTTCGATCTTTTTGACACCAGCGGCAAAGCGTCCGCCGCCGCCTAACTTCATTGATTTAGCCACTTCTTTGGCTCCTTACTTTCTGAACATCATTACGATTTGCGCACAGCTTCCGCCGAAAGCCACAACAGGTTGGAATACCTGGCAGGTGCGCCGTACCTTGCGGCCAACTTTGTGCATTTTGGGGTGCCTTTCGGCAAAGGATTGTTTAGCCGGTTTTGCAGGTGCAGCGGCCGCGGCACCTGCCGCAGTCACCGGCGTTACGGTTTCAGCAGAGGCGAGTATAAAGTCCGGCGATTCTTCGCTGTATTTCAGCGGGATGGATCTTGGTTGCAGATCCGCCGGCGGGAATACCGAGCGGAAAGGGACGGGATACTCTTCGTTGAGGTATACGTCACGCTCGCCCCCCGTCACCGGCCGGCACTCCGATGGTATGTCACCATACGCGCCCGTGGTGCGCCATCCGTGGCGATCTGTCCAGATCCATGCTGGCTGGGCTTGCTCCGCACGCGGGTTGAATGGGTTGACATAACGGCCGTCCGTCTCGACGGCAAGCACCGGAGTGCCGGCGATCAAAAGGCTAGTAGCCAGGATAATGGTTTTCATTGAGTTCCTTCTTTAGTCGTTCTTCAACTTGTGCGGCACGTTCGATTACGTCGGCACAGCTAAGCGGCATGTCTGCCATTTCCCATGTCTCGTAATTCAAGCCACACTTACGGCAGACATCCGGCTCGCGTTGTGATTCGCGATGCCCGAGGGCAAGCCAGTGGTTGTATGACCACTTCGGTTTACTTGGCTCGGGTGCCGACATCCATACCGCCTAGGGTGATAAGTTCAGTGTTGGGTGTGTCAATCCGGCTGATAGCGATGATCGCCAGTATCAGCAAGATCGGCAGAAGCCATTTGGACCTTTCGATTTTTTCGCTCAGCGCCATCATGAGCGCTTACTCGCTGGTTTTCGGGCGTCAATGGTCAACAGGCGCGCGCCGTTTTCAATGTCCTTGATGTTGACGTTCCACTTTCTCTTGCGGAGCGGATCGAGCACGAGGCTAATCACTTCATCCGTTACGACGGCCGGCATGATCGCGCGGGCGCAACCTCGGCGGTCCAGGTGGTCAACGAGCGATTCTAAGACCGTGGCGGCAGATTCTTTAATCGTTTCGTCCGCTCTTTCTGTCAGATCTCCCGGCTCGGGAATCTGTCTGATGATTTCGCCGTATGTGGTCACTTGCTTGCTCCTGTTTGCCTGTTGTATTACGTATGGAATACAAGGTAAAGGGTCTACTGTTGGGCGTCAATACTTTTTGAGGTCCGTTTAATCCTAGCGGTCAGAGCACCATATCCAGAGGATGCCAACACCAAGCCAAAAGACGACGGTGATGATCGTGCCGATCAAAATAACGTCGGCGCCCCCGGGGTCGTTCATTAGTCGCGGTGCTCCAGGATCTTTTTCGTGGTGTCGTGCAACCATTGGATCTCTTCGCGAGTAAGGCGAATGTAATCCCTCGGCTCCAGGTTCCGGCGCCGGCCTTGAAGCACAACCTCTACGACTTGCCCGTCTTTTTTCGTGCATTTAAACCAGAGTTCACGCATTGGGTTTTCTCCCTGAGATATAAGTCGTACTCTGAGATTGCCTGGTCAATCATCGCTTGAAACTCAACCGATCTTTGTTCAAACAGATCGTGTACCGCCTGCTGCATCGTCAGGCGGATCGAGCTTAGAACCACGTCCAGTCTTACCCTGTCAGTCTCTAACATACTTCTTGCTCCGTGTTGCAGATTGCGTACTCGCCGGCGGCGTCGGTAACTTTCTTTGCGTCTGCTGCCAGGCACGCCCATTCAACGTGATCCGAGTAGAGCGGGCCGTACTTATCCATAAAAATATGCCGGTGGCCCGTCTTTGCTGCTACCTGTTTCCAATCAAGCATCAGTGGAAATCCGAGTTATCTTTGGCGAGTTCGTAGTCTTCGTTGATCAGCTTCAGCACCTTGCGGCCCATGTGCGTGTTCCGCTCAATGCTTGGCTTGATTACGATGCCTTCGCGTACTTTTTGGCCGCCGATCACGCTGTCACCCTTAGCCAGTCCTTTTAGCGCGTCGTCAAAGACTCCCCAGTAATAGACCGGTACGCGCGGGATGTGTCGCAGATCGCACCACTTCACGAAGTCGGGGGCGTCGAGGTACTCGCCGTTAATCATTACGTCGTAGGCGTAGAAGTCATGCTCACCCTGCCGGCACCCGTAGGTGTAGCCCTTCTGGATCCCGTCTCCGACAATTTCACCGAAGAGTATTTCACCCGGCTGCAGCACGTCGGCTAGGCGGTGGAACTTGGCCATCTTCGCGTAAACATTGCTGTCATAGAAGCACTTGTTACCTTGCGCTTGCAGATGCACGTTGCGGCTGCCGATACAGAACTCATGGTCAGGGAGCAGATGCAAGAACTTCAGAAGCTTTTGCCACCACTTGCGCGGCGCCGTTGGCAACATGCCATAACGGGCGCTGGTGCCGTGCAACTTCTCGGTTATGTAGACATGCTCGCCCGGTTCAAATAGCCGGTTATGGTTCTTGAAGTGCTCAATATCGGTGTACTTGCGGAACCATGGATTAGAGAGCTTGGGCGAGTGATGCGGCCGCATGTGGTCCGGTACGCTGTCCTCTGGTGGTTCGTATTTTGTAATACCGAGTCGGGCGGTAAGGTCGTCGCCTACTCGCGCTTCGCTGAACTCAGGATCGAAGTTGATCAGGTCGTCGAGCGGTATGATCATTCCCTGGCTGATCGCGCCGCGCAGTTTGATGGTGCGTACGCGCGACTTGCTTAGTTTGACCTTGCTGTCCGGCGGGAAAAGGTGAGCCTCAAGGGGTGGTGGCAGAATTGAGTCAATCGGAACATACGCCACCTTCTCGCCTGGTACGTGTCCTTTGGCGGCTACGACATTCCAGCCTTTGACGATGAGGCAGTCTAGGCGGTCGGCGTTTGGGTGCTTCTGCACGTCGTCGATGGTCACTACTTCTACTTTGAGAGTTGACATAATTTCCTCTGTAAAATGGCTCCCCTAGCCGGATTCGAACCGGCGTTACCGCCGTGAAAGGGCGGTGTCCTTAGCCTCTAGACGATAGGGGGATATAGCGGGGGAGGGATTCGAACCCTACTAACACTCTGGGTTATGAGCCCGAGCGGCCGCCTTGGCGCCCCGCAAATTGCTTTAGTTTCCAAAAGAGTGGAGTGCCCACACTTCCTTGAGCTGCATTACGCAGTACCCAGCCTTGACGAAACGCTCGTCAGCCATGACATAGCCGACCCTGGCGATCAGTGATTGGCCGGTGTAAGTGCCGCGTCCGTTATCGGGATCGACCGCGATTTCGTCGAGCCGTAGGTAATCATTCGGTTTGAAGTTGCGGTCATTCTGGCGGATTTCGAAACGCTTGCTACCGTTTTCAATCGCCTTGTAGAACTCGCTCTCTGTACGGAGCTGGTGAAGCTTCGGTACAAAGAGGTTGTTTGCATACATGAAGTCAGTTATGCGGCGGGCCAAAATGGGCTCGTCTGCAACCTGCGGCTCGAGAAGTTCGACCCTTTGAGCGCCAAAGCGATCCAGCACTTCATGGGCGCACACGTAGCCGTGCTCAATCGCCTCTGGGCTAAAGTTGGTTGTCTTCCTTTCGGAGACAATCTTGAGCCCGCAGTGATCGTTGATGGTTTTAGTCATTACTTCACCTCGATGGGCTCACCCGTTATCGGGGTGCCAGGCTCGCCTGTGATCGCGTTGAGTTCCGGTACTTCCACTTTGACCAGTCCGCCAAATATGATGGCGGCATTGATCCACATGCGGAACTCTTGCAGCTTGCGCAGTGCCAAGGTGCGCTCTGCGCTGCTTGTGACTGCCAGCTCACAGGTTTTTGCCAGTGCGCCGGCGGCGTCCGACAGCGATTTCATGACGGTTGTTTCGTCGTCGGTCGGCTTGCGGTATGCGAATTGCTCACTAAGATTCATTTCCTATTTTCACCTTTACTTTGTTGCGTGCCATAACTTTGCCGGTCTCCCGACATACGGTCCATGCCGGCTCGGTGAGCGCGGCGGCATGTTTACTTGCTATTGCTGATCTTGTGTAAAAGACCCTATCGTTTACGATTCTGCCGCCGCGCCACACGAGAACTTGAAAAGACATCCAGAGTGGTGGCATTAAACTACTGGGACGCCATCTGCCGGTGCGGACTCAACGGCGGTAACACGTTGACGCACGATCTGATTAACCGTGAGCGTTGCCGTGCGCTTCTCGGTATCGAACTCTACGACCGCTTCGAATTGCTCGCCGTCAAATGCGGCTTGCTCTTCCGGCGTAAACTCGATCACCATCTGACCGCCTGCCCGACTAGCCAACAGTGTGGCGAAAGTCACAAGCTTTTGTATCGCGATATCCAAGGTTGCCTCCATTGCGCTGTATTGCGAACGTCATACAATGTACGACCGGAGGCTCGTCGATTCAAGGGATATATGGCACGGGAGGATATACCGAATTTTATGGCATCAGCCGGAAGGTGCGGTATGCTGTTTTTGTCTGCTGGGCAATGGAAATCCTCTCGAACCAGACGCAGGGCCGTGTTTAGCTAGCAGATAAATTGCCCTGAGCGCTTGGTCGTACTTGCGGGCGATGAATAACAAAAGACCCTGAGCGGATTGTGTGGCTCGGGGTCGTTTGTTATGATGCGTTTACCGTCAACAGGGCTAGACGCTAAACGCCCCCGCTATCCTCGCTTGAAATAGAGTAGAAATAGCGAGGCGATTAAACCGGCCGGATGTGGTCGCCGCGATGCACCGAGAATTGCAAGTCTCGGTGTTCTTGTATCTACAATGTATTGTCTTTAGTCAAGTTTTCGGCGTCAAAACTTGACTAAAGACAAGAGCCAGCGGATTGATACGCTGGCTCTTGCTCGTGCCGTTCCCTATTCGATTTCGTAGACCGGCTCGCTAACTTTCGGTGAGGACAATCGATTCAGCGTACTTAAAACGCTGTTCCAGCCAATCACACTCGCGGGCGTCCGCCAGCAGGCTCTCGCTCTTGTCGCCCGAAGCCTCGGTAGCCAATGCACACAGATGGACCGAATAGCGTTCGAGCGCCTTGCGCACGAGTAGGCGTTCCTGGAAAAGCAATACGTTTTTCATCGGTAGAACCTCGTCAGTACGCATCTATTGTATTACGAATGGCATACGAAGTCAGCACAATTATAAAAAATGGAAATGTCGTGTGTGGGCGACCGGGGGCCCCATAGGGGTGTCCAGCCGGCTGGGGGGTGCCGGCGGGCCTCTGAGCGAACGAGGTAGGGAAGCCTCATCCCGTGGGCGTTTCAGCCATTTAAATCTAAACTTGAGAGTATGCATTAATGGCTCAAAGCCGCATAAACACTGGCTTTGGGCTAGGTTTGAATGCCCAAAAGTGCCACCGCGGGCGGTATCCCTACTTCATCACGTCAAGAGCCCGAAACGCCCATCTGGTGAGCCCGGACGGGCGGGCGCCCGGTCCACATTTAGTTTCGGTACGATGGTGTTTCGTATCTGAATAGAGTTTATGGCATTGGTAATAAGCGCTGATACGACCGTTAGCTTTGAGCGTGATTACAGGCGTTTTAAGACGGTATTGACATTACGGTACTCGAATTACTCCAGACAGATGGAGAACTCTTAACCATGAGTCAGAGACCTAGCGCTAATAGCGTTCCTGATAAACGTTGGTGTAGGTTATGTTTAGGATTGAAACCCGTAGGGGCAGCTAGTTAGCGCGTAGCGCCACATTACACCTGGCTGCGTGCTGCGTAGCAGCTAAGCACGCCAAGCCAGGTTACTTAAAGCGCCGCAGGCCAATTACGATTGTTACTCCCTTTTGCCGGATGCATGTATGTTCCGAAGGAACATACATCCGTAAAAGGGAGAGTTACGAATTAATTAGAGATTAGTACAGGCGCGTAATACAGGTGCGCGTACTAACTGTTACGTGTCGTATTACGCAGGTGTAGTTATACGCGCGTAATTAGCAGACAACGCGAATTGAGTCAAGGGTTGGTATATCCTCACGTGCTATTGGTGCTCGTATAGGTCGGTGGAATTGATGTTGTGATACGAAGTTCGTAGGATGTTCGCACCGATTGGAGGGCGATGAAATGCATCAAGGACAAAGACTGAATTTTGACGGCGGGGTGATAATTGGAAAGATTATGCAGCCGTATAACATAGATGGCTCGATGGTCGAGCCTATCGTCGAAATACTGACCACAATAGGTGGTCTTTGGGGATATCTCACAGCATCCGCTGTAGCTCAGATTGAGCGCGAAGAAGAAGCGGAGGCAGTCAATGTTTAGCTTTGGACGTGTGTTCGAAGCCGATCGCAGATGCAAATGTGCGTTTTGCGATGGCGAGATTAACAAAGGCGATGAGCTTATCTATGAGTTCAATTGCCACAAGCGCTGGCATCCATCCTGTGCGCGTCAAGCACCAGGGAGCAACAGATTCGCCGGACCAAAGGCTGACAAAGAAATGGAGACTAAAAAAGTGGAAGAGAAGCCAGCAACAGAAGAAGCCGACAAACCAACTGAAAAGAAGCAAGAGCCAGCGCCTTCTCGCCCTGGTCCTTCAAGCGATGAGATCGCGCAATTACGTGAAAGCTTAGCGCGCACAAATGAGCGTGTTGACGAGCTGGCGCGGTTGGTCGAATATCTCGAAACGCAGGTCAAATGCAATATGGACTTACTCACATGAAAGAGTCCGGCACACAATTAAATCCCGAGGCAATCGAGTCGTTTGACGAGCGCATGGCGTTCTATCGCAAACTCGCGCGGCGGGACGAAGTTAAAGAGCTGCAAAAGCGTTTGGGACAAAACAACGACTATCAAGGTGAAAGGCTTGTCGATCAGCTAATGGGTGAGCGGGCTTTGACTCACAAGGTTCTTGCCGAGATCAAGCACATACTTGAATTAACGATGCCGGAAGGCTGCGGACGCGACTACGTGAACAGGCGCATTAAAGAGCTTTTGAAGGTGATTGACTAATCGTGAAATGGTGTAGCGGTAACATTCTGGATTGTGGTTCCAGCGTCTTGGGTTCGAATCCCAATTTCACTACCAGCTTATTACGGGAACGTCATAGAAACAATTTTGATACTCGAGCAAGGAAATGAAAACTAACACTAAGTGGAAATATGATTTTGGCAAACGGATGAAAGATGCTCGAATTGCTGCCGGCCTTCGGCAGACTCAGGCGGCGCGCATCCTTGAGTGTAGCCAGAGCTACATATCAATTATCGAGTCAGGCAGCGCAGACCCGCCCAGCGGCGAGTTTATTGCACAAGTGTGTGACGCCTACGCTGTGGATGCTAATTGGCTGGTTGGGTTGCATGACGAGACCGATTTAGATCCCGCTTGGATCGAGCAGCTAAAGAAGCTGTCGCCAGCCGATCGCGTGAAGACTGCAAAACTGTTGTCCATGATTGGACAGTAGGACACGGAAGAAATTGAAATGAACAAGCCTAAGTGCCTCGGCTGGGGCTAGAACGAGGACAAATGCACCGAACCAGTGCAAACCAAGCCGTACAAGAAATTGTGGTGCTCCGAGTGTGAGAAAGAGCGCAAAAAGCACCACGACGAGAAGATCCCGCGCTACATGAGGGATGTTGTCTAATGTCTAAACGAGCGTATCGAAGGCCGGGCACTTACTCTGAAAAAGAGTGCAAAACCTGTGGGCTCACTCTGCCGGCGACGGCTGACTATTTCGCGCCGATCAAATGTTGGTTTAGTTCTAATTGCCGGGAGTGCTCGCGCATCATCGCAAAGCGGTGGAAGTGGAAACATGGTTAGAATGTCCACCGGCTCGAAGTCAAAACAGGACTACGGCACGCCGGAAGATTTCATTAGAGCCGTACAGCGGCATGTTGGAAAGATCGGTTTTGATCTTGCGGCGTCTGCTCACAATAAGAAGCATGCCCGATATTACGCGATGCTTGATCTTCTTGAGCCTGATTGGGGCGCGATGGGGTTTGATTCCTTGGCTCAAGACTGGGGGATAGCGCCAATGGCTCGGGCCACGGGTGAAAAGGTGCTGTGGTTGAACCCGCCCTTTAAACAGATCACGCCCTGGGCGCGAAAGTGTGCGGAGACTTTGCCAGATCTCGGGAGCGACCTAATCGCGTTTCTCGTGCCGGCCGCCGTCGGCTCGAATTGGTTTCGTGATTACGTTTATGGTAAAGCGGCCGTGTTGTTTCTCAATGGCCGGATCAAGTTTGAGGGAAGTACAGATCCGTTTCCTAAAGACCTAATGCTCTGCGTGTATGGCTGGAAGCCTGGTTGCCACATTTGGCAGTGGTGGAAATGAGACGCAAGAGCACAATTGAGCGAAAATTGTGGGACCTTCGCGGTCAGCAAGCCGATTGTGAGCGTGAAAATGATGTCACAAGGCGCGATAGATTAATTTGGATGATTGTCGCGCTCGAATGGGCGATAGGCAAAGATCCGTACGTCAATAACTTCCGCTTTGTGGACGGCAACCCTAACTAAAGAGGCGGGGGCACCTTTCGGCACCCCCTACGCATCCTTGAGCGATTCAATCGTACTAAATGGCCGGTCATCTTCCAAGGCTAAGGATCTCCGCAGGATATACGCAGTTTTTAAAGCTGCCAGGTCTTGGCGCAACAACTCGGCGTAATCCTCAATTTCTGGGATGCTCATGTCTGCCTTCAGTTCGTCAATGGCGCGTTGGATGCTTTCGTAAGTAAACTCGCCGGTGTTGCCGTTTTTGCCGTTGTTGTAAGTGCTGGTCATGATGTTGCCTTCCTTGCGATCCGGTTCATAAGTTCATCGAGTATGCTGGCTTCCTCGTCACCTTCGATGCCGTCGGCGGCTTGCCTGCAAATGTTGCGCTTGCTTTCGATCAGCTCCGAGGTATCAAGGTCGATGGTGGCACGGCCGAGCATGTAGTAGTTTGTGCAATGGCTTAGCTGTCCGATTCGGTGGCACCTATCCTCACACTGATCGTGTAGGGCGGGGTTCCATCCGAGTTCAAGGGTAAGGGTAGTGGATGCAGCCGTAAGAGTGTGCCCGACTCCTGCCGGTGAGTTGGTGGCGCTGGTTCCCATTGCGCCGATAAGCAGCCAGCAATCAGGGTCTTGCTGAAAGCGTTTAACATTTGCTTGACGTGTGTATTTGTCATCGGCGGAAACGATACGGGCGGCAGATGGAAACCAAGCGAGTAGCTGGTTAAGCACCTTCTTGTGTGTGGCGAACACGACAACTTTTTCATTGCGGTCTGTCTCGTGAAAGTTTTGGATCCATTCTTTGGCCGCTTTGAGTTTGCCGCGGCCGGCAACGTCTTTTAGAGCTTGTATGCGGACCATTTGCTCGCCACGCTCGGCCGCTGCGGCCTTCTCTTCCTGACGCTCGATGATCGCGCGCTCTCTTTCTCTCGGGTCCAGGTGGCTAATGCTGAGCATAAACTCTTGATTCTTGCGCACCTGGTCGCGCACCCAGTTGATCAAGTCGTTCTCGGCTTTGCGGTACTCTTCCCAGTTATCGATCTCCACGAGTACATGCCCGCGTGTCTTCTCTGGCAAGTCTGGTAGCACTTCCGCCTTGTCACGCCGGATATAGCAGCTAGCGCGTAGGCGCTGGTTCAATTCGAGCCGGCGCTCCGCGTTGCTGGTGGTGGCTTGCCATCCAATATTTTTTGTCTTCTGCATGCCGCACCAATACGTCATGAAGTGATACCAACCGCCAAACTCTTCGAGCCGGTCTAAAAATGTCAGCAGACTGGCAAACTCAGATTCTTGGTTTAACATCGGCGTGCCGCTGAGTAAGAGTCTGAAGTCAAGCCCTTTGCGTAGTTCTCGGCTCGCCATTGTGTTGGCGGTGCTGCCGTCTTTGAGCTTGTGCGCTTCGTCCCAGATGCCGGCGCGTAAGGGAAGCTTGATCAATTCCTCTAAAAGCTGGCTGGGGATTACGTCCTTTTTGGTGCTGTCCGTAAAGCTGGTGCGCGTGAGCTTACCTTCCGAGTTGCGGTACGATCGGATGCCGACGAGTTGCTCGTAGTTGGTGACAATAATGTCCGCCATGCGCAGTAGCAAGGGCGCCGTTTTCTTGCCGGCAAGCACCACTTTTCTGTGCGGCAGACAATCGGGTACCTCATTCTCGGCCCAGTTCACCGTAAGCGATGCCGGCACCACGATAACCGCCGGGTAAGCTTGTGCTACCTCAATGGTGCCGAGCCCTTGGATCGTCTTGCCTAGTCCCATCGGGTCACCGATGATCACGCGCTTGCGGTCCAGGGCGTAAAGGATGCCAGCCTTTTGATATGGGTATGGCGGCTTCCCAAAGCCTGGGATCTCGAGTTCCGCGCCGGCCGCTTTGCTCGCTTCAATTCGCATTGCTTCGAGCAAGTAGATATTGGCCGCTGCGTTGCGGGCTGCCTCGGTCCATGTGAAGGCTGAGGCCGTACGCAATACGTCAGCGTTGGCAGAGTTCACAGGTGCTAGCCAATGGCCGCGCTCACGGTCCTTGTGGATGCCAGGCAAGCGCTGTTTGATCTGCTCTACCCATTTGGGATCGGCAGGAAAATGTAGCGTGAAATATTCGCGATCTTGGGTAACCGAGATCGTTGGGGTGCTTGAGAGTAGGTCAATCATCGTTTCTTGCGTTTGGGAGGTAGCATGCGGAACATTTCCATGGCTCGCGTCTCGGCTATCTCTCGCGCTTCATCTGGTGTCATCCAGGCACCCATCTGTAAAGCATATTGGCACAGAGTCTCTATGCGATCGCTCAACGTTCCGGGTCCTGGGTAGTTCATCAGGCGCTTAAATAGCCGTTCATCAATGGTGATCGTTGTCTTGATTCTCGGCTCGGGACGTGGCGCGGGCATAGCATCACCTCTGCGTGTATGCTATATACCTTACACATCCCGGCTGTAGTCGTCAATCTTCTTTCACCTTGTTTACTGTGATACGGGCTCGTCTGAGCACTAGGGCTCGGTCAAGCAGGTCTTGTAACATCGGCAGTTTGTCGCGTGTCAAAAAGTTGCCGTGCTTGGTCTGGTCCCAACAGCCGATGAAGTCTACGAAAAAGCAGTAGCAATTCTGGCGGTACTGTTGGGCGCGGATCAGGCGGTTTTTTTTGTTGCGTGCGCGTATCCGGTTGGCCGCCTTCTTCTTGTTTTGTTTCTTGATGCGCTCACGCTTGCGGTAGGCTTTGCCCTTGGGCGTCTGGCGCCACTTCTTCATGTAGCCGCGCATGTACTCGTTTCTGTTGAAAGTCATTAGACCACCATTTCACACGGGCGCACTGGCTCGGGCAAGGTGCCGATCTCTGTGCCGGGGTTCTCTTCTCTGTACTTCTTCTCGATCAGGCGTAAGGCTTCGCGCACAAGGTCGCTGCGTGTTCGATTCTGCTGGGCGGCGATCCAATTCGCTCGCTCAAGCATTGGTTGCGGCAGATTTACAAGTATCTTTTTGGTCATGGTCTACGCTCCTAATAGATCGGGGATTTCCTGCTGGGGCGGCGTGTAACCGTCGTCCCAAACTTGCATTGCTGTGTGGAAGCAGTGCTCGGCCCACGCTTGGCGCATTGGCTCTGTGCCCTGCTGTATCTTCCAGTCACCGAGCCAAACCCAGAGCCCTGGGCCGTCGTTTCCTGGTTTCTTGAGGTACTCGTCAAATAGTTGCTTGCAGGTCGAGCGGCGCCATACGATTAGCTGATCGCTCGGGTTGGACTTGCTCACGTAAACCGTAATGCGCTGTCCGTTCTGTATTGCTTGTTTGACTTCGTACTCTTTCATTGCTCTTGCTCTTTCGGCCCTGTCTAACTTACGACTCAGGGCGCGCGCTCGCCTCTCCATGCTCCGTAAGTTCCTTTAGGTCGCTGCATGTGTGCTTGTGGACTAAAACAAATTTTTTCCGTCGGCCACCTCTCGCTTTCTCGATTGAAAAGTCCACGAATGACTTTCCTTGATTGTCCATCTCGCGCGTAAACAGGTTGAAAGCCTGCTCCGCGTCCTCGTCGCTAATCTTCTCTTTCTTCTTCTTCCTGTAGCGGCTGGCTGCCTGCTTCAGGCTGAATTGGTCGCCTACCAGCTCGATGCGGTCGAGTAGTTCTTCTTCTTCGATCTGGTTCATCGTAAAAACGTTGTCGCAGGCGAACACGAATACAACCGAGCCCTTGGCGCTCTGCATGCCCTTCGCCTTAAAACCGTCCATCTTGTTGATCTCAGAGATCACGATCAAAGGGTCCGGCATGATGGCTTTGCGGATCCGCTTCATCTGGTTTGTGCGGTACTCGTCCTTTGCCTCGTCGTTCATCCCGGTTTTGATCTGCTCGGGAATTGGCCAGCGCTGCAAATAGTCGATGCCAACCACCACATGCTTGCAGCCGGTTTCCTCTTTCAGCCTCGCCACGTCTCTGAGCACCAGGTCAACGTTTACTTGTGGGTAGACTTCCTCGTCAACGATGAACATGCGATCGGTGATCGGCTTAACCATGGCGTTGGCCCTGGCGCGGATCGTTTCGTCGTTCCTGAGCACCAGGCGGTCATAAGAGATCATGCTCGCGCGGCTTTTCATCCGGGTAAGGATCTCTGACTCGGACATTTCGAGTGAATAGAACAGGAAGCACGTATCAGGATTGTGCTTTAAGATGTCGGTCCCGACTTGCATCATAAACGCTGTCTTGCCGGTGCCTGGCCCGGCCAGTATGCCGGTCATCAGTCTGAGCCCGAGGGTTCCTTCATCGAGTGACGGCAAGGTTTTTTGCGCAAGGCCCAGGTGCTTTTTGCCGGCGGTAAGGGCGAGGTGCTGATCGTGCGCCTTGAGCCGCTCGGTAGTGCGCACCAGTGCCTTGAGCTGTTCTTTACTGGTGGCGAGATGAAGCTCTTGGGCGATCTGTGTCAGCTCGTCGCGGGCCTTCGCCACGTCAAGGTTATTGACGGCTTCTCTAAAAGCTGCCTGTGCCTCGTAAAGCTTGTCCTTGAGTCGGTCCTTCTTGTGCTCGTCGCGCTTGCTGAGCACATAGTCAAAGAAGAAATCCTCGTCAACGTCGGTGAGTTCTTGCACGCCACGCTTAAAGAAGTTCTCCCAGGCGTCAAGGCTGCGGCGGTCTTCCTTGATCTGGGACAGATAGCGGGCGGCGTGGTCTAAAAATTGAGTGCGGCCTTTGTCGGTGGCAATGTCGTACTTGCTGGCATAGGCGCGGGCAAGGTAACGGTTCATCGACGCGGCGCCGGTGAGAATTGCGCCTGTGGCTTGGGCACCGTTCACTTGCAAATAACGATCAGGGTCGTTATGCGCTCCCCAGACTGCTGGGTCAACCGCGTAAATGTCCGGGTGCTCGTTAGCCTGTAATGCTTCTTCGAGTGATTTGACGGTGCCCTCAATGCCCGCCTTGTCATTGTCGAAAGCCAGGGTAACGCTTTCGATTCCCATATCAAACAGGGATTGCCACTGCTTTGCCGTGATGATGGAGCCGCCGGCGGCGGTCATCTGCAGTTGTCCGGCTTCGCGGAAAGTGAACACGGCTAAAGAGCCTTCGCCGGCAACGATGTGCTTGTACTTGCGGGCAACGTCGAGCCCTTCGAGCACGAGCGACTTTGGATCAAAGCCGATTGTTTTCTCGTACTTGTGATCGGCTTTCTCGGTGATGTCGCGGCCGACGAGTGCGCGGATTGCTCCGTGGTGATCGCGTAGTGGCCAGATAACCCGGTTATTCCACTTCGGATCGTGAAGTCCGAAAGGCTTTAGTTCTTCTTCGGTGGCGCACTTGAGCACTTGGTCACGATCCCAGGCGCCAAGGTCCAGGGCGCTTAGGCGCTCTGCCTTTAAACCGCGCATGGTCAGCCAGAGGACGGCGTTAAAATCATCCGGCAACACGTCATGGCATACGCCAAATACTCGAGTAAGCAAGTCTTGTTCTTGCCGCCGCTGCTCGATTGCGGCGAGTTGCTCGGGAGTCCAGTTGCGCTCTGGAATTTCGACGCCCACGTCTTTGCCCAGCTCGCGGATCATGTCGATCCACTCTTTGCCGGTGGGCATCTTGCCGCCGTTCAGGTACGCAAGCAAGTTTGTGTGCTCTCCGCACCCGTTCTTACGGTTGCACCCGATGGTGTCGTATCCCTGCTTGATGAATCCCTCATGCCGTCCGCAGGCCGGGCAAAGTACGTAGACATTTGCGCCGGTCTGCTTCGGGCTGAGTGCTGCAAGCAAGCGCTTGAGGTCGAGCCGAGGCACGATTTCTTTTTGATAGATAGTCAGTGCCTCGCCCACGGCGCTAGCCTCCGATCAACGGTACTTGCTCGTTAGCGAACAAGTTCGGAGTTTCGCCAAGTCCGCCGCCAAGTTCAGGTGTGCCGGTCGGAAGCGGTGCCGGTGCCGGCGGCCGTTCGGGTTGGTAGTCGGGAATGCCGGCTGCGATCTTTTTCAGTTCAGTGGTGGACGCGTTGTCCGTTTTACCAAACTGCACTCTAAACTTGTACTTGTCCTTGCCGGCAAACTTGCCCTTTTCCATCACTTCCTTGCCGTCGAAAACGATCTTCACGATCTTGCCGACATTCTCGGGTACCAGGTGATTATTCAATCCCCCTTTGCCGTCGATGCCGATCACTTCGCGGTCAGTCGTAAGGATGCGGTGTTGTCGCGCCGGCGTCTCGAAAGGCTTATCTTCGGGTCCATAGCTCCAGTACGCACCGAGATAAACCCCGGTGACGGTCTGCCCCAATTCCATCTCTTTGACTGCGATAAAGCGCTCTGGTGCGCCGCTGATCGAGTCTTCAAAGTCAATACCGCTTGTGTCTGTTGTCATTTTTGTTTTTCCTTGTAAATTTCTACTTTTGTCATTTCGGTTTCCGCGCTCTCTTCCAGGATCAGCACCTGGCGGTTTTGTTTATCATCGATCCATGCGATCCGGTTAAGAGCGTCTTCGATTGATTTGGCGTTGTTGGTTTGATCCCCCCGTGGTTTTGGTGTGTAGAAGGTGAAGATAACCATGAGGTTGCCTTCAAGTTTTCCCAGGCACTCGCCGGTTTGCACATGCTCGCGGGCGAGATCGGCAATAAACGCTTGGTAGTTCCGCATTGGGATCGGCTTGCGTCCGGTCTTCGTGTGGCGCTTCCATGGCTCTTGCCCAAGCTGAAAATGGTAGGTATCGACGAGATCCCACTCGCCGGGTACGTTAACTAGCATTGGCCGGATCCTTGATGGTCAGCAGTGCGGTGCCGTTGCCGGGATAATCGATCTCAAGTTCCCACTCTACATACTTGTTGTAGGCGCTCTCGTTGATGACGGGCGATGCGTGATCGTTGTCGAGAAAGCAGCAGATCGCAGCCTTCAAAAATTTCTGTTCTTCTTCGAGCTGATCGATCACTTTGCGGAAACTGTCAGCGATCACGGTGGCCGCTTCCCTCAAGCATTTGTTTTCGGCGGCAAGGCGGGCGGCAACGTGTGTTGCCTTCATGCTCTTGGCTCTGGCTTTGTCGATCTCGTGATCGTGGTTCTTCAGGAAACCGAGCAAGCGCACAATTTTGCCTTGCTGGTTGGCGATCATTTCTAGTGCCTGCCGGGGCTCAATCGAGCGGCTGATAGCTACCGTCTCCGGTTGCTGCTTCTCGGCTGCCGCTAAATGCCCCGGCAGGTGTAAAACGCGGTCTTGCATTATTCGATCCCCTTGTGCTTGACGCTGAAAACTTCGTGCTTGGGTTTGTAGACCATTCCCGGCCACGTTTGCGGCTGCGGCTGCGGTCCACGAGTCTTGGGATCCGCCGCCTTCCACTGCATGAGGGCTACCTCGTGGTGCTCCATGATGTGTTTTTTAATGGCGTCGAGGTTGCGTGTGTAAGTTGTTTTCTGCACTTCCTTTATGCCGAATAGAGCGCTTGCGCCGTGCGTGTTTTTGAGTCGGTCGGCAAGGTACGCTTGTAGTGCCGTTTCTTCCTTGTCGTTCGGGTCGAGCGCGATACTTGCCGGTTGAGTCCTGGCGCTGATCTGTCCGTACTTGGTGCTAAGCGTCTTGCCTTTCTCGGGCAGATTGGCAAGGAAATACGTCTCACAGGCACTAGCCCAGAGATAATCCCAACTCTTGAGCTGTGTTTGCAGGTGCTTGAGGTGCTTCTCTGCTTCGAGTGCCTCGGCGGAAAGGTGTAGGTGCTCCCTGAGCCGCTCTTCCAAAAATTCTTGCGTCTCAATGGTCAGCGGCGTGGTGTCTTCGTAGCCGAGTGCTTGCCGGCAGGCTGCGATCATTGCTTCTCGGTCGGCTGCCGCCTGGGCGTCCGATCCAAAAACGTCGTCAACCGATTCCCTTGGTTTTGCGGACACGCCAAGCAAGTCGATCTCGCCGGTGTCCAGTATTTGTGCTGTCACTTTTTCGTGCTCCCGTAATAGCGTTTGCGTTGGCGTTCCCATTTGTTGAAAAACATTCGACCTTGCGCGTACTGCATCTTGGTGCGTAGCCGGGATCGCTCCATGCGTTCCTCTAGCGTGTGCCCGGTTATCTTGGAGATCCCGGCTTCGCATTCAAGAATCGTTTTGCCTTAGCGCTTCGTCGTCGTCAGGACTGAGAAGCAGCCACATGGATTTCAGGCTTTCCGCCGCGGCGGTCGATGTGTACGGCATTGCCGGTTACTGTGACTTTTGACTCGTTCGGATACCAGGTCCGGTGCGTGTTCACGGTCGTGTTTCCATCGGCTCGGACGGTCGCGTTTCCATCGGCTCGGACGGTCGCGTTTCCATCGGCTTCTACGGTCGCGTTTCCATCGGCTTCTACGGTCGCGTTTCCATCGGCTCGGACGGTCGCGTTTCCATCGGCTCGGACGGTCGCGTTTCCATCGGCTGTGGCATCACCTTCGGTGATGCTGTGCCTTCCAACCATGAAAATCCTGTGCTCTGCGAGTTCCTCTGGTGTTAGTTTGCGGATGAGCCGCACCCATTCGCAACCGATCTTGTCGTCTTTTTCGTTTCTACGCACGATCTCGCCGTTGGTTTCGACCTCGAAAACTTCAGCGCCTGACGCAAACCAGTTGATTGGGTCGCTGGTAACGTGCAATGCGTTGCGGCAAAGCAGGATCTGTCCGTCGACGTTGTGCCACTTCCCTGGCTTCCAGGTGCCATCCTCCTTTTGAATTGGCAGGCTGTAAGGCATGGCGCCCCCGTGGAACGATGTACCGTTCATCAGCACTTTGTAATATTTGACTGGCTCAACTTGCATGCGTCCTCCTATTTCTTCAGCGCTTTGACTTGCGCAACGATTGTGTTGTAATGCTCAAAGGTCCAATGGTCTTTAAAGGTCGTGATGTGTTTGTCGGCGGGCACCACTTTGTTATCAACGATGTACTTGATCAGCACGTTGTTGATGTCCGCCTTCGCGATGTTCATGCTTTCGCCCATGTGAATGAGTTCAGCAACTTCTTTGTCACCGGGCCGTGCGCTGGCATCCGTAGTGGATGTGGGTTCGGGGGAAGCGGGCGAGCCAGCAACAGGCTTTGGGTCAGTCCCACTGATTGTCTTCTGCGTATCCGATGAGGGCTGAGACTGGTCCGTCGCACCAGCCACCGCATCCGGTGCAAAAGTAACACTGTCCACAGCCTCCGCAGGTGTAGTGGATGTTTCCGCATCCGTCACAGGCTTTGGGTCTTCGTCAACCGGCTCTGCTTCAATGCGCTCGGGCTCGGCCGGCGTCGTGGAAACTGTTGTCGATGTATCGGATGCAGGCTGCTCGGCGGCGGCGCTCTCTTGTTTCTTCTGCTTCGATTGCTTTTTTTCTTTTGCTTCCGGCTCGGGCTGTTGCACTTCGTCGGCATCAACTACGACGCCAAAGTCTTCGGCAACGTACACCGGGCCGCCGAAGAGATCCGGCGCGTAAGTATTGGCGCCGTTTGTGATCGCGCGGGCAAAGTTGAATTGACGCGGATAGCGGCGGTAAGTCACCTTCTCGCTTTGTCCGCACTTCTCGGCGTCGGCTTTAGTCCAGGAGGACGGGCCAACGGCTACCCATTCGCCATCGATCTTTTCAAACCATTCGAGTATGCAGGCTTCATCGTCCCATTTCTTGACGGTGTAGCGGTACTTCCCGGAAGTCTTGATCAGGTGTCCCACGAATTGGTACGTGGGCGTTGCCTTTCCTTCGACGACGTGAAACGCGCGGGTTGATTGGAACGGCGCCAAGCCGTACTCGTGACCAGCCATGATTTTGACGGCGGTCTCTGCGCACTTGCGCTCGAAGTTTTCGGCCTTCACGTCGCCGGCGAGTCCCGAGCGGGCGATCAGTCCGGCAACGTCGCTCAGCTCCTTAAAGCTGGATATGGGCAGCAAGGCACCGCCCCTGATACTACCGGGAGTTGTGACCGCGGGTAGCTGTTTGTCTGTCATCTAGTACGCTCCTTCTTTTCTACTGGTATATATAGTGGTATCAGCGAAAGCTATGCGGATCGCCTCGGTGATCCGCTCGTTGATGTCGATGTTTGAGAGGCGAGGCTGATAGCTGTAATGTGACTCGCGTCTCAGCTTGCGTTCCCGTACAAAGTCAGGCATGGGAGTGGTGGCATTCCGGGCTAATGCACAGAGCAGGCGGTGTACGTTAAGCATCTTCGTCCAGCCCGCTAATCAACTTCTTGAGGGCGTTCCAGTCAATTGACTTGGTGCCCGGAATGAGGAATGAGCCGGTGTCCAGCTTTCGGGCAACGATTTTGAATCCGTTACCCATGCAACGAAGCAATTTTGCATACGTGTGACTCGTGTTGTAGAACAGGAAGTAATCGCCGGATCGCGGATCTTGCTTGAAGTGCTCGCGGACGATCTTCTCCAGTCCTTTGAATGACAATCCCATGTGGATTGATTCTTGGTGGACGTGGACGAGTGGCTTCAATTTTTCTATGGGCTGTGCGGACATTGTTTTCCTCCTAAAGTTCAACAGTGATGAATGTGTGACTTAGGTTCTTTTCCTTTGGCGTAATTTCGTAAACAGTGGCCGGGTGCCCCCTTCTAAGCACGCGGCGCGTTTGGATCAGCCCTGCGAGGACCATTTCCCCTAGTATTTCTCGTACTTCTTCCGGAGGCACCGGATGGCAGAGCACTCGCAGGTGTTTGAAGGTGAATGGACCCTTTTCTAGTTTGCGCAAAATCCGATTTGGCACCATGGATTTTTGCTTTGTTCCGGGAGGGCACGGAAGTACACGCAAGAACCTGCCGTCTTGACTAAATTCGACTTCTTCGACGTTTTCCCACGCGAGGGCGCGCACGACGGACTCGGGAATGTGCAAGCGCAGTTGCTTATCGCTCCTTAGAGCCACTTTTGCCGTGTAATAGAACTTTTTTGTCGGCATATTGCCCCCACGGCAAAGCTGGGCCCCGGATAGGAATGACGGTTGCAGGGCCACACCGGGGCAACGAAATTTTGAAGAAACCTGAAGACTAAGATCTGGCTGTCTTTATGCCGCAAGAACGGCTATATATCTAGTTGATCCAATGTTTGCAGGTGTCTTTAGATTTACGTCAGAAATACGAAGCTTAGCGCCGCGTTATACAATGCACGGCCATGTGTTCAATCAGGCATTCCCGGTCGGTTTTTACTAGTCATGGCAAAAGAAGTAGTGATTCTCAGCGGTGCGCGCACACCGTTTGGTGCGTACGGTGGCGGGCTGATCAACGAAAGCGCCACGAATTTGGCGACTGTAGCCACGAAGGGAGCCCTGGCGCGGGCCAATGTTGATCCCGGGCAGGTCGATTACGTAGTGCTGGGCAATGTTTGCCAGACCAGCCGTGATGCCATTTACATGGGCAGGCACGTGGCTCTCAAATCGGGCATGAAGATGCAGACGCCGGCGCTAATCGTTAACCAGCTTTGCGGTTCGGGCGTGCAGGCCGTCGTGCAGGCCGCCAATCTGATCAATACCGACCAGGCTGAGGTGGTTGTGGCCGGTGGCGCCGAGGCGCTGTCAATGACTCCGTACATCAATTGGGGCATCCGCTGGGGCGCTCGCATGGGCCACATGGAAATGTGGGACGGGCTCGACATTCGCGACACTTTGCCCAACGCTTCCATGGGTGAAACGGCTGAGAATCTGCGCGAGAAATTCAAAATCGACCGGCAGGCGCAGGACCAGCTGGCTCTGGAGAGCCAGCAAAAGGCTAAAGCGGCAATCGAGGCGGGCAGACTGGCCGAGGAGATCGTGCCGGTTGAAACCAAAGACAAGAAAGGCAAGCCCGCTGTCGTCTCCAAAGACGAACATCCGCGCCCCGATTCGACGCTTGAAGCGTTGGGCTCGTTGAAGCCGTTCTTCAGAAAAGATGGAACCGTAACTGCCGGCAATGCTTCCGGTATCGTTGATGGTGGCTCGGCTCTGGTCATAACTACGGCCGAACGTGCCGGCAAACTCGGCGTCAAACCACTGTCGCGCCTGGTATCGTGGGCGGTGGCGGGCGTGCCGCCTGAGATCATGGGCATCGGCCCCGTGGAGGCCGTGCCACTAGCATTGAAGAAAGCCGGTCTCAAACTTGAGGATATGGACCTCATCGAAATCAACGAGGCTTTTGCCGTTCAATATCTTGTCGTCGAAGGCGAACTCAAGCTGGATCGCAGCAAAGTCAACGTCAATGGCGGGGCAATCGCCATCGGGCACCCGTTCGGCGCCACCGGCGGACGCCTTTTGCTCTCCATATCGCTTGAGCTGCAGCGACGGAAAGCCCGCTATGGACTCGTCAGCCTCTGCATAGGTGGCGGCATGGGCATCGCCATGATTGTGGAAAGAGTCTCGTAGCGGCGGGCGGAAGCCCGCTTTATTTGTAGCGGCGGGCGGAAGCCCGCTCTGCAGGGTAGAATGCTGTAGAGCTGAGCGGAAAAGCAGCGTTCATGACCCAGACCGACATCATAGGCAGCTTAGTCGATCATCGCTTTCGCATCCTGTCTATTCTCGGTGCTGGCACCTTTGGTACCGTCTATAAAGCCGAGCAAGCTGATCTCGATCGACTTGTCGCTCTGAAGATGCTGCATGCTTTCGTTGCCAACGAAAAAAATGCTCGTGCTCGTTTCGAACGCGAGGTGCAGCTTCTGTCGGCGCTGCAGCATGAGAACATCGTCAAGGTTTATGGCTGTGGTGCGGACAGCAACAATTGCATGTATTTGGCCATGGAATATATCGATGGAAGGGCTCTCGGTGAAGTGATTTCCAAAGACGGACGCCTCGACTGGCAGCGCACCTGTCGCCTTGGCATGCAGGCGTGCACGGCTCTGGCTGCCGCCCATAGCCAGGGCGTCATTCACCGCGACATGACGCCGGGAAATATTATGTTAGTTGGTCCGTCCGGCACCGAGCTGGTGAAGGTGCTCGATTTTGGTCTATCAACAGTTCTTCCGCAGTCGGATCTGGCGGTACAGAGGTTGACACAAACAGGCATGGTGGTGGGCACGCTCTTGTACATGAGCCCTGAAGTGGCGATGGGACAGAAAGCCGACGAGCGATCGGATGTTTATTCACTGGGCTGTGTCCTTTATGAATGCCTGCTGGGGCGTCCGGCGTTCGACAGCGACGACGCTACAAAATTCATGTACAGAAAGCAGAACGGTTTGCCGGATCGACTTTCAAGCAGATCCCAATCTCCGGCCATGCCGAAAGAGCTTGAGGCTGTCATCTTCAAAGCTCTGCAAAGGCAGCCCGAAAGCCGATTTCAGACTGCGCGGGAGTTCGGCGAGGCACTGCATTTGGTGCTCGAAGGCCGCGCAAAAGAAATTGATCTTTCAGGTGTGCAATTGGATGCCAGTGCAGGCTCCGTAAACGCGACGTCGGCTACAAAACAGGTGCTCATCCCCCTACTTTGTGTACTTGTTCTGGGACTACTCGGTTCACTTTTGATATTAAAACCGTGGCAGGAACCGCCGAAAAAAACAGCACCATCGAAAATCGTATCCCCTGCAATGCAGGATTGGTTGTCCGACTATCGACGTGCGCAGGAATATGTTGCCCAAGCGCAAGCCAGCCAGAAACAAGGCAAATATAGCGATGCTGATTCACGCGCGCATGACGCGTTTTTAGTTATCGCTCACGACTACAACGGCACCATTGACGGTGTGCGGATGGTGCCTGCTGAGATTGCCATTCTCAAGCAGATTGCCGCTATCTACGACGACGGAATGCCGTCGAGCAAAGTCCAGGCCGCTCCCCTGCCGAGAGTGCACAGCTTGTATGTGCCGATTTTCTCTCGCGGTATGAGGTATGGAAATGACGATGAGCGCTTTCAAATATACAAGCTGGGCTCCGTTCTTTGCAAAATCTATGGTGATCCTCTCGGCGCCGCCAGGTTGATCGAACTGGACGCTCAACTGCAGCCCTTCAGTGCGCGGCAACTGCTGCATTCCTTTGAGCTGATCGCTCAGGCAGACATAACCAATAAGCCGAGCGTCCGCTTCTATATCGATCTCGCTGAAGCGCTCACTCTCCAGGTGGAAAATAAACGGCTGGAAGCGAGAAATAGTGCCGAGCATTCTCGACGCGTGCTTTCGCAGATGAAATTCGCGACGGCAAAGGACCGATTTGATTGCTTGGTCGAACTCTACAAAGTCGAAGTCATTCTCGGTGACTCTGCTGCGGCCAAACAAGTGTATGAAGGCGCAGAGAGGGCGGCGCTGGAGACAGCGGACGAACTTTCAATCGACATCAACGGATTCGGCAGCAACACTCAAGTAGCGGCCGATGCGTTTCACGAGCTGGTAACGTTTTCCACAGATCCCCGCCTGAAGGCGCGGGCGGCAGCTCAATGGAAGCGCCTGTCTTCTAATGCCAAGGCTCAATCGAAGTTTGGGTCGGCATTTATCCAGTAAGTCCACATTCAGAATGAGCTGCTGCGAGTAAAAAGCGTCGGCTGGACTGGCGGCGAGCTCGCCGCATCGGCATTCAGGCTTGCGCTGGGCTTTCGGCGGCCCATCAAGCAGAAATCGTGCACAGGGACATCGCGCTCGGAAACTTCATGGTGGTCGGGGATGGCGATGGCGAGCTCGTGAAGGTATTGGATTTCGGGCTGTCCAGAGAAGGCTGCGCTCGGAATAGCAGTGGTACTGACACTGGCGATAGGCGGTATTGGCGCCGATAATGCGCTGGCGGCCGAATCATTCAAAAATTTGATGAATATTTCCTCCGACCCTCAGCTGAAAGTTCGTGCCACCGCTCAGTGGAAGCGGTTTGTCGCCAAAGCGGATAAGCAGGGGACGATGGCACGGTAGGCGAACCCCGCCGTGCGGCGCTGCCCTATGAATCCGAAGCGCCGCAAGGGCGGCAGGATGCGGCCCGCGTGGGGTAAAATGCCTTAGGTAGGCTATCAGGCGATACCAAATGACACAGGCCAACATCATTGGCAGCTTAGTCGATAATCGCTTTCGCATCGAGTCCGTACTCGGTATAGGCACTTTTGGCGCCATCTACAAAGCCGAACAGCCAGACCTCGATCGCATAGTCGCGCTCAAAATGTTGCACGGGCTGTCCGCCAACACTCAGCACGTCCGCGCGCGCTTCGAGCGCGAAGTCCACCTTCTGGCGTCACTGCAGCACGAAAACATCGTCAGGGTTTATGGCTGCGGGACGGACGGCAACAATTGCCTCTATTTGTCCATGGAATATCTCAATGGACGTACACTCAGCGACGTTCTGGCAAAAGAGCGTCGGCTGGACTGGCGGCGTACATGTCGCATAGGAATTCAGGCGTGTGCCGCACTGGCTGCCGCGCATAAAATCGGCATCGTGCACAGGGATATCGCCCCGAAAAATATCATGCTCGTGTCTCAAAACGACACGGAAACGGCAAAGGTGCTGGACTTCGGACTATCGTCCGTATTGCCGCAATCAGAACTGGCCGTGCAGAGGCTCACCCAAACCGGTACTGTTGTCGGCACGCTCTTGTACATGAGCCCGGAAGCAACGATGGGACAGAAGCCGGACGAGCGTTCTGATGTCTACGCTCTCGGCTGTGTGCTTTATGAATG
>Ga0134128_10000443_pt1 | contig 57910 bp, 39 predicted proteins | sample KB31754_FD_96462 | JGI IMG/M metagenome (GOLD analysis project Ga0134128, IMG submission 96462) | Terrestrial soil microbial communities with excess Nitrogen fertilizer from Kellogg Biological Station, Michigan, USA - KB3-175-4 | ecosystem: Environmental > Terrestrial > Soil > Unclassified ... | reverse complement strand
TAAACGCCGAGCACGGGTCGGGATATTGGCCGGTAGGGCCGACGGTGATGGTGGCGGCGTGTCCGGTCGACACCCCGAAGAAAAGAGCCAGTACTAAAATTGCAAACGATGCGATGAGCGGTGTGATTGCAGATTTCATTGAATTGCCTCCAAAACTGGGTAGCTTGCGGCTCGAACTTGAGATTCAGCGCGTTCTTCCACGACGCCTGACTTTACGCACAGAAAGTACAAGAAACATACAATGTTGTCAATATTATCTTTTCGCCGCTGCGGAGAGGCGCGTAATCGTTGTTTCTATTGGAGTCCCTAACGTCCCGTAGAAGCGGCGGCAAATCGGGTCGGCGGGGCGATACGATTTGCCGGATTCAGACGAAAAGCTTGTGGTCTGGATCGCCGACTGGTTTCCGGCGGATCGATAGCGTGAATGCAGTAGGAGGGACTATATGACATGACGATCATGTCACCGCTGAAACGTCCGTGCGAGAGATCGCTATGCAGGCGCCCACTGTGATGGTCTGAAAAGCTTCAGATTCGCTACTGAGACACCCGGTTATCGTTCAACTTCACGTGCAACTCGCGGGCCAGCACATCGATTTGCTTCACGCGGGCATTGGCCATGTCCCACATGCGGCGGCCGAGCGGGCTGACACCTCCAGGCAGGTTCATCATGCCGTAGGTGGCGTGGCCGACCTGCTGGTCGTTTTCGGCGAAGCTGTTCATCTGGACCAGATACATTCGGTCGAACGCGGGGCCAGTCAGGGTTTCCATCTTCTTCTTCGCTTTGTTTGCTTCGACGGCCTGGCGTATGCCCTCAAACATCGGACTGGGGAAGGTTCCGGACTTGTCGGGTGCGAACTGTTTCGCTCCGTCCGCGATCAAGCGGTTTTCGTCAATCAACTGACGAGCGAACTGTTTGATCTTCGGATTCCGGCTGCGCTTGAGCGCCATTTGGCTGAACTCGATCTCCATGGCCATGTTCTGGCGGATCGTCTCAGAGACGTGCTGCTGGATGAAGGGGACATTGTTCTCGGGTGTCGTCGGACCGTCCAGCGTCATGTACGGAGACATACCGCTCCGATTCGGCGCGCCGTTCGGCTTGACCCAGGGAGAGCCCGGTTGGGTCTGCGCGGGTGCGGCGGGTGCCGCTGCGATAACCCCCAGCAGCAACGCGATGAGAAGGTTTGAGGATTTCACTGTCATCAATGTTCTCCGATGGAATTCGAACGTGCGAGAAGTTTACATTTCGATCCGCGGGTCGACAAGATGCGGAACTCGGAGATTGATTTGACATATGGCCGCTTTCGCCTGGGCGAGTGGAATTCACGACTCCTCCTGCTGAGTAGTCGGTTCCGAGTTTGTTGTGGATTTTGTGATCAGTTTCTTTCAACGTACTGCCGAACTCGGCTATCCGGCACTGATTGAAAATACGAATATTACATCGCTCATAAACCAAAGGTCAGAGGAAGCAGCAATGAAGCTATGCGCTAGTTCGAACAATCTCCAAACGGAACCCCGTCAACAGCAAATTCGAGGCATTGCAGGCCCCCGCAACCATCCGATATTAGATTCAGCGGCTTAGAGTGTGTTTCTCCTCTAAGTTTTTTTTGTTTTCGGGTCCAATGTAGGGTCCGCTTCCGTTCAGCCGCATAGAACGCATATTCTTTCTTGCGAAAATTGCGGACGGTATCGAGATGCCCGCAAAATCTCAAGACCGGTTTGCAAGCGCCCGTCCGGCATTGACCAGCGCGATGTGAGAAAGGGCTTGAGGGAAGTTCCCCAGGAACCTGCGTTCGTGCGGATCATATTCTTCCGGCAGCAACCCAACGTCATTGCGTAAATTCAAAAGCCGTTCGTACAACCTCTCTGCTTCCGGCCGTCGACCCACCCCAACAAGATTTTGAACCAGCCAGAAGGAACAAGCGAGGAATGCGGATTCTCGATCCTGCCTGGACTTCGGCTGTTGGCGTAGAACCAGGCCGTCCGCGGTCAGCTTCTTTTCGATCGTTCGAACGGTGCTCTGGATTCGTTCATCCTGAAAGGGCAGAAAACCAAATAGCGGAATCAGAAGAGAGGATGCATCCAATTTTCGTGAATCAAAGGATTGGACGAAACTTCCGATCTTTCGATTGAAGCCATGTCGGCAGATTTGTTTGTGGAGCCGGGCGAGCTTCCGTTTCCAGACCGCCAGGTTTCCATGGATCTCTCCCGACTCTGCAGCTTTTATTCCGTGGTTGATCGCCACCCACGCCATGACCTCGGAATAGGTGAATTTCCGTTGCCGGTCTCGTTCTTCCCACATTCCCCAGGCACGTCGATCGCTGATCGAGACCACGTAGTCGGTCATCTCCTCTTTCAGGCGGCAAAGATGCGGATCGAGATTGATATTCGCCCGCCTCATGCTGTAAAGGGCGTCGGCAAGCCCGCCATACACGTCCAACTGGACCTGCTCGGAAGCGGCATTGCCGATTCGCACCGGTCTCGACATCCTGTACCCCGGCAGCCACGGAAGCTCGCACTCTGGAAGATGCCTTTCACCGCGCATTCCATACACAATCTGCATCTGCCGCACATCGCTTCCCATGGATTGAAGCAGCCACTGCTGCCATGCCCGCGCCTCATCGTGATAACCCACCGACAGCAGCGATTCCAATGTGAAAGCTGCATCGCGAAGCCAGCAATAGCGGTAATCCCAATTGCGGTCGGCCCCAAGGCGCTCTGGCAGGGAAGTCGTCGGCGCTGCGACGATGCCTCCGCTGGGGCGATACGTAAGCGCCTTCAGCGTGATGAGCGAGCGCTCCACCGCGTCCTTCCAAGGGCTTTCATATCGATTGAGGTCGCACCATTTCTGCCAGAATGATTCTGTCTGCCGAAATGCTTTCTGTACGTTGATGCGGCGCGGCGGCGGCTGGTTTGCGTCCACATACGTCAAAGTGAACGACCGCTGGTCGCCCTGCGTCAGCGTGAATTCCGCGAGGGCGATGTTCTCTTCCGTATGTAACGGTTGCTGCGTGCGAAGGTAGACGACTCCCATCCCTCCGGCGGCGGCCCACGCGTTCCCCTCTCGTGGCCCTGTCCAGGGAATCGTCCGGCCATAATCGAAGCGAACGCACAGTTCCATTCGCATCGACATCCGCCCATGCAAACAACGGACGATCCGAACAACATCCGAGTGACGCTCGCGAACAGGCATGAAATCCGTGAGCAACACCGCGCCCGAGGAAGTCTCAAAAATTGTCTCGAGGATCAAGGAATGCTCGCGATATTTCCGCGTGACCTTTTTGATTTTGTCTTTGGGAGCAATGATCCATCGGCCATTTTTCTTTGTGCCGAGCAGCGCCGCAAAACATGCCGGTGAAGAAAAATCGGGCCAGCATAACCAATTGATCGAGCCATTGGTTCCCACCAACGCCGCCGTCTCACAGTCGCCGATCAGTGCATAGTCTTCAATGCGTAGCGACACTTGCCTTCCCCGGGTAACGCGAATCCTTGACTCGAACTCAGATGCTATAAAAAATCGAACAGAAACTTTCTATCGACCGATTCTTGTTCACGCGATGCGGGGATTGCCTTTGAATCGCGTGTAGGGGGGACTCAGATCGTAGTGGATGCCCGGCTCATTCCGCTCGCGCCGGTTTGAAAAGAAAATCGTGTCTCCCTGTTGGATCAGATAGTCGGCCGTGCGCGCTGCCAGCGCCTGGATCGTCAACCCGGGATTTGCCGAGCCTTGTGTAGGCAGGATACTTCCGTCGCAAATGAAAAGATTCGGAATGTCGTGCGTCCGTCCGAACTTGTCTACGACCGAAGCGGAAGGATCGCTTCCCATGCGTGCCGCGCCGACCAGATGCGCAAAACGCGACTCCTGCACGACTTCTTCCGCTCCGGCTGCCCACATCACGTCCATCACTTTGCTTTTTCCAAATTCGATGAGCTTCTTGTCATTGTCATGCAGGTTAAATGTCACCTTTGCCACCGGCAGTCCGTATTGGTCCTTTTCTTCCGCTAGTTCCACTCGGTTGTCTTCCCACGGAAGAATCTCGCCGAGCACGCCCAGCGTGGCCCAGTGGTTGTAGTCCATCATCACGCGTCGCATTCCCCAACCCCATGCGCCCATCGCCGCGACCATCTGTTTAGCGAACGCGACCGGCAGCGGACCAACCGTTTGGATAGCGAATCCGCGGGCAAAATCCCGCCGCCGATCAGTCTCGTAAAAATCTTCTGAGAGCGCATGCGCGGGCGGAGCTTTATATAACCGGATCAATTCCGAAAAACGTCCCGCCACAACGTTGCCCGCCTGCGCCATCAAATACTTTCCCAGCGTTCCGCTCGAATTCGCCAGCCCGTGCTTGTGTCCAGGGCACGCGGAGTTCAGTAGCAGGCGCGGCGTTTCAATCGCATATCCAGCAACAACAATGGCGCGGGCGCGCTGAAAATGTTCCTTGCCTTCGCGATCGTAATAGAGGACTCCATCGACCCGTCCGTCATCGCGCAGGTTGATTCTCGCGACCATTGAGTGCGCGCGAATTTCCGCGCCGTGGGTAATTGCGTCGGGAACATGCGTGATTAAAGTACTCGCCTTTGCGCCCACCTTGCAGCCTTGCAGGCAAAATCCGCGATAGATGCAATGCGGCCGGTCTCCATGCGAGGCGGATAAAATCGCAACCGGCCCGCCGGCAACGGTGCGGATGCCGAGCCGGGTGCAGCCGCGCACAAGCACATCTCCCACGCCGCCGAGAGGATGCGGCCCATACGGATGGCCATGTGGATCGCCCCAGGGAAACCACGCCGGCCCTGCTACTGGAATCTCTCTTTCCAGCAATTCGTAGTACGGCTTCAAATCCCAGTAGGACATGGGCCAATCCGCGCCGACGCCGTCTTCGCTGTAAATGCGAAAATCCGAAGGATGGAATCGCGGCGCAAATGCCGCCCAATGCACCGACCCCCCTCCAACTCCTTTGCCGCTATTGTTCGCTCCCAGGGCCAGCGGATGCGTACCGCCGGTAATGCGGAGATCGTTCCAATAAAGCTCGTGCGAGCCTTTCTCGTCGCTGACCCAGTCTTTTTCCGTATCCCAGAAAGGCCCTGCCTCGAACCCGACGACTTGAAATCCCGCCCGTGCCAGCCTTTGCAGCAGGACGCCTCCGGCAGCGCCGACGCCGATAACGCAGTAATCGACAGTTTCTCCTTCCGCGAACTTCCGCATCGGTATCGGGAGAGTCTGCATCGGTCCCAGTCGATGTGTACGGGATTCGCCATTAAAAGGCAGCTTCATCAATGGCTCCCTCCATGTCCACCTAAGGAGCTGTGTTCTGGCGGAGTCCCCTGCTCCTCCAGTTCGGAGACAGAGTCGACAGGCGCATTCCACTCATATCGCGTCTCGTCCGTCTCCCACGGTTCGGGCAGCCCGTTTTCAAGACGCATGTATCCACGCGGGTAGGCCGGACCTCCAAAGCCAATCTCATCCCAGGCCCAGGGATGCGAATAGTAGGCCGTGACGCAATCTTCCATCAGCAACGCCCAGAAGCGATGAACGGGCAGCTTCTCCCAGGCCGGATGTTTTGGATCAGGTCTGCCATCATGCAACGATTTCAAGATCAATTCCTGTCGATGAACTTCGAGCGCCGGAAACGACCCGCCGAATCTTTGTTGCGCCATCTCTTCAATGGCTTTCAATCCCAGCCGATATGCTTCCTGGTCCGCGGGCATATCTTCATACCGGAAGCCGTTCAGCGCGTTTTTGTACAAACGCTCGTCAATAATCTCGAGAATTGGAATTGTCCGGTACGGCGAACGATCATCCTGCGGCATCACTCGATCAATGATCGCCGCCAATAACTCTGCTTCGCGCGGTTCAAAAAAATGTATCGCTGGTATCTGGTTTACGCGTTCATTTACCGTGCGGCGGGTAGCATCGTCCCAGGTTTTCTGCTGACCGAGTGTGCTGAAACCGGGATAATAACCCGGCTGCGACAAGCCACGTAGCTGCTCGCCTGTTGTTCGGTCGAAGGGAAACGAGCGCTTCTCAGTCATGTTGTTCCCTGCGTAGAAGGCTCGCCATCAATCCGAGAAACCCGCAAGCCGCGAACAACAGCGGCGCAAAAATTGGTGGACCATAAAGAATGTTGTATGAGAGTTTCTTTGTCCCTCCAGGCCGGCGAACGATCCCGCGAGCATGGTAATAAAACCCGACTGCTCCGTCTGCCAGAGCAAGCGATGAAATAGCGGGAAGAAGCGTGTTTGCAACCTTACGGCTTTGAATCGCTCTCGCCGCCGCGCACATCAGAATTGGTGTAAGGATGACCGGCGTCCACTGCGCCTTGTAACGGAAGTTTGTCTTGTAATGCGAATAGAGAGCTTCGAATCCGCTGAAAAACGCCCATAGCAGAGTCACCGCGGATAAATGTTTTTGAAACCTGCCGTGGTGCAGGTCCTTTTGCCAGCTCGATTTTTCTGGAACAAGTTCTTGCACGAGCTCTTCTGCACGGCCCGAAACAGTCTTCAGGTCTTCCTCCCGTCGCAGGTAAGAAGCCATCAAACCCAGATATGCGCTGGTGCCAAACAGCAACGGCGCAAAGATCGGCGGTCCCATCACAATATTTGTGACCGGCAGGGACCATCCGCCCGGTTTACGCGCAATTCCGCGGATATGGAAGAAAAACCCGATAATGCCATCCGCCAGCGTAACTGCACTCATCGCCCGTAGAAACGTCCGAGCGCCGCGGCGGCTAAAAGCACCGAGAATGCCGGCGCCCGCAAGCGTCCCGCTCAGCATCACCGGCGTGTACATTACCGGATTGCTATAGCTGCCCTTGTAGTGTTCGTAGCCGACTTCAAGCCCGCTGGCGATGCTGGTGATGGCGACAACCAGGCAAAGGCTACGCTGAAAGCATCCTTTTCGGATATGCTCCAGCACGTCCGTTGCGGCTGCGCCCGCTTGTTCCGGCAGGAAACGCCGGGCGGCCCGTTCCAACTCTGTTGTAAAAATGAAATCCTTGCGACTTTCGAGTGTTCCCAAGGAGTCCTCTCATCGAGAAAATTTCAACCATCAAACCAGCTCGCGTACCTTGTCATGGGCGGTGGTGAGCACGATCTTCGACCGATTTGGTTCTCCCCGGGCCAGGGCCTCGCCAAGCTTCAAGGCCTGCGAAGCCTTAATTTTCGCTGGCATTGGAGGAGTAAATTGATCTACCACCGCCTCGATGAGTACCGGTTTGTTCTGACCCATGACACCATCGAGCTGTGCCCCGCATGTTTTTGGATCGTCTATCTGGATGGCTTCGATTCCGGCTCCGCGAGCGATAGTCACGAAGTCCGCAGGATAAAGATCGCAGGCATACTCCGGGTTTCCGAGAAACACCATCTGCTCCCACTTAATCTGTCCCAGTGTGTTGTTCTTGATGACGATAATTTTGATGTTCAGTTTGTAGGCTGCGACCGTGATCAGTTCGCCTAAAAGCATGCTTAGGCCGCCATCGCCGATAATGCAATAAACCGGCCGGTCGGGATACGCGACAGCAGCGCCAATGGCGTATGGCAGGCCGCACGCCATGGTTGCCAGGTTCCCGGAGCAGCTATGCTTCTGCCCACGCAATGCGGGCACATATCTCGCCCACCATGTTGTTATGGTTCCAGAGTCGGACGTTACGATCGCGTTTGCAGGAATACGCTTGCCTAACTCCCAACCGACCACCTGCGGTTTCATGGGCGTATCTTCGCGGGTGCCGCGGTCTTCCATCAGTTTTTGCCAGTCTGCTTTTGCGTCCTGCGCTTTTTTCAGAAAGTCTTTATCGTGGGGCTTCAGCAGAGGAATCAGCGCTCGCAGGCAATGTTTTGAATCCGCCACCAGTCCTACGTCCGCTGGATGCCGCAGGCTAATGCGCTGCGGATCGATATCGATTTGCACACACTTTGACGAACCGGGCTCCGGCATAAACTCGATATAAGGAAACGAAGTTCCAACCATAAAAAAAGTGTCGCAACCTTCCAGCGCATCCTGGGAAGGTTCGGTTCCGAGCAGGCCGATTCCTCCAGTGGTATATGGGCTGTCGTCGGGAACGGCGGCTTTCCCCAGCAGGGCCTTTATGATCGGAGCACCGAGAATCTCGGCTGCCTCCTCCAGTTCTTCTGTCGCGTGCAGAGCGCCCTGACCCACCAGGATCGCAATTTTTTTCCCGCTGTTTAGGATGTGCGCTGCGTGTTCGAGTTCGACCCTCGACGGAATGCGCTCGAAGTATGCCGACACTGCGGAAGTATGGTGCGCGAGATTCCGTTCGGAGCGTCCTTTTTTCGCCTCCTGCACCTGGACATCAACGGGAATCGTGATATGGGCGACCCCGCGCGACGTCAGCGCCGTCCGGATCGCAAGATCGGCGACGCTCTCCATATGGGCGCCGCTCATGACCCGCTCATTGTATTGAGCGACATCGATGAAAAGTTTATCGAGCTCGACGTCCTGTTGTGTAAACGTGCCAATCAGATCGCTGTGCTGCAGGCCAGTGATGGCAAGCACCGGAGCGTGATCCATCTTGGCGTCATACAGCCCGTTCAGCAAATGAATTCCCCCCGGACCCGAAGTCGCGATGCAGACTCCCAGACGCCCGGTAAATTTCGCATACGCGCAAGCCATGAATGCCGCCGCTTCTTCGTGGCGCACGTGGATAAAGCGAATTTTTTCCTTCTGTTTGCGAAGCGCCTCGAATACCCCATTGATTCCGTCGCCGGGTAGACCAAATACTGTATCGACTCCCCACGCTATCAAGCGCCCTACAAGTACATCCGATGCATCGGTCACGTTCGCTCCTGACTGTGGTCCGCGTTTTTCCGTAGTTACCATGGGTTGGACGCAGTTTCAAGATCGGGAGTTTTCTCTGCACGCCGAACGGCTTTCAGCGCGTGGGAAACGGAATAACAGTTGGGAGTGCTTCGGGCGCGTGCAGTGGTGTTGTCAAGCAAGGTTTTCCGCTACGCTTTTTTTCGGGCTTTTGCGATCAATTTCATCGCCGTGTTTTCACCTTTGCATCCAAGCAGCTTGTACTTCTTGCCCTGGAGGCGATGGTAGTTCACAAAAAATTCCTCAATCTCTTTTAGCGATTGCGTGGGCAGGTCCTTCAATATTTTCAGATTCGCATAGATATGCGCGGTCTCAGCCACAGCCACCAACCGGTCATTGCGGACCGTTTCCTGCGGCGTAATCTGCTCTCCCTCAATCACTCCAATAACTCGGGCCATCAAAGCGCACCCAGGAAACGCCGGCTCATCCATCAGAACCAGCACATCGAGCGGATCGCCATCGTCGGCGAGCGTCTGCGGGACAAAGCCGAAGTCGTACGGAAATGCCATTCCCGCGGGGAGCGCTGTCTTCAGCACGAAGATCTTTTGCTTGAGATCGAAACTGTACTTGTTCCGGCAACCCTTCGGTGTTTCGATGATGACCTGGAGAAGTTTCTCCCCGGCCTTTGCCGTTCCGGTCGCGCTCTCTTCAGCTTTCTTCGTATAGGGTTGCAGGCTCGTAGGGTCGGACATTCCCCGCTTGTTGTTCCTTCGGCGCTTTTTGCTCACGACTGCTTACCCACCTCACCGTTGGATGCAGTCGAGGCGGCCAGGCGGTTTCTGCGTGGGGTCGAAGCAGCTTGTAGCCGCGTCTATTCCGTCCCTTCGCGGGCGCCTTTCCAGATATCAATCCCGCTTTCCTGCGCGTACCGGTCAATTTCTTTCAACTCTGCATTGCTGAATTCGAGTTTCTTGACGGCGTCCAACGAATCGTCAAGCTGCTCGACGTTACGCGCTCCAATCAACGCAGTTGTAACTCGCTTGTCGCGCAACACCCAGGCAATCGCCATCTGCGCCAGCGTTTGTCCACGGCCGCGCGCAATCTCATTCAAAGCTCGCACGCGGCCAAGGTTTTCTTCATTCAAAAACGACTTCTCAAGCGAGCTTCCAGGAAGTTTCACGCGCGAATCTTCCGGAACTCCGTTTAAATATTTTCCGGTGAGCAGGCCCTGGGCCAGCGGAGAAAACGCGATGCAGCCGACCCCCAGTTCGTCCAGGGTGCCCAGCAACTCTGCTTCAATCCACCGGTTCAGCATCGAATACGAAGGTTGGTGGATCAGCAGCGGCACGCCTTCACTTCGCAAAATCCGCGCTGCCTCTCGCGTCCGTTCAGGATCATAGGAAGAGATACCCACATATAGAGTTTTCCCTTGTCGGACGGCCTGCACCAGCGCTCCCATCGTTTCTTCCAGAGGCACATCCATGCTGGGCCGGTGCGAATAGAAGATATCGACATACTCCAGGCCCATCCGCTGCAAACTTTCGTCGAGCGACGCCAGCAGATATTTTCGCGAGCCGCCATCGCCGTAGGGGCCCGGCCACATATCCCATCCAGCTTTGGACGAGATGATGAGTTCGTTGCGATGCGAACGAAAATCTTTCCGCAGGATATGGCCGAAGTTTTCTTCCGCCGATCCGTACGGCGGCCCATAGTTATTCGCCAGGTCGAAATGGGTCACACCGCAGTCAAATGCGCGCCGAATCATCGCTCGGCCAGTCTCGAAAACGTCTGCGCCGCCGAAGTTCTGCCATAGCCCCAGTGACACCGGCGGCAACACGATGCCGGACCGTCCGCACCGCCGAAACTTTGCGCCTTCATACCGCTTTGCGTCTGCTGCGTAGTTCACTCGTTTATCTCCTTATCGAGCATACAAAATTGATCGTTCATCGTGACAATCGAAACCGCATGTTGTCGCTTCAAACCGCAAAGACATCCGAGAAGTAGCGTGGAGCATCTAGAAAAATATGATACGCAAGCTGAAATCCGGCGAATATCGTTTGTATTCGCGAAAAAAAGATCCATCGACGGGAAAACGCCGCAACCTCGGAACATTCGGCACGCTCGAAAAGGCCAAAAAGCACGAGCGCGATGTTCAATACTTCAAAAAGCATTAGCAGGTCGGCCGAAGATAACAGGCAACGGTTGTTCGGCTAATTACTAGAGCAGTTTTCCTGTAGGTGTATATCGAAGCGAAGATCTCGACGCCGTTTTTCCTTAAAGAAAAACGGCACTTCGATGATGATTGCGATCTATAGCAACAGGAAAACTGCTCTAGCCATTCCCATAAACAGGGATAGCTGCTCCATGTATGACCTTGGCTTCATCGCTGCACAAAAACAAGATGACGCGTGCGATGTCTTCCGGTTTTGGCCACGCGGCAAAGTTAGCATTTGGCATTGCCTGTCGATTCGCGTCCGTATCGATGATGCTCGGCAGAATTGAGTTCACTCGCACCTGTGTTCCCTGTGTATCCCCAGCAAGTGAATCCATAAGAGCGACCGCAGCGGCCTTTGATGCCGCATATGCGCCTGCACCTGCTCCGTGATCCATCGCCGCTTTTGCGGCGATGTTTACAATCACTCCGTGCCGCTGCTCCAACATTGCTGGGAGAACTGCGCGGGCCAGCGAGTAGCCCGAACGCAGGTTCAACGAAAGCATTGCATCAAAAATCTTAGTATCCATTTTCCACAATTTTGTACCACCGGCATATCCTCCAACGGTATTGACCAGCGCGTCTATCTTGCCATGTTCTGAAATAATCTTCTCGACAAGGGCCGCGGTGGCAGCTTCATCAGTTACGTCCACAATGGACCCGCTCAGTCTGGCCTCGTGTTTGCCGGCGGCACTCTTCAGCGTGTTATATTCATCCTCTTTGCGATAAGTGACCCGCACTTTTGCGCCCTCCTGTAGAAAGGCAAGGCTTACCGCCCTTCCCAAGCCGCCCGTGCCACCAGCCACCAGGATTATCCTGTCTGAGAAGTCGATGTTCATATTGCCTCATTTCCAGTGAGAGTTATGTAACGCGATGGATTTCGTTGTCTATCCTATGGGTCAAAATACACTATAAATTTCTACTTTATCGTCTGGACTGTTGGGAGACGGCGATGATGGAGGCTGACAAGAAGAGTTGCGTATTATGCAGTAGTCTTATTTTGGAATGCGCATCCGGATCAAACGCGTTTATGAAGAAGCTGACAAGCAGGACGGATATCGCATCCTGGTGGATCGACTCTGGCCTAGAGGCTTAACCAGGCAGAAGGCCCACGTCGATCTCTGGCTGAAGGAAATTGCTCCGAGCACGGAACTGCGCAAATGGTTCGGCCATGAACCCGAAAAATGGCCGGAATTCCAGAAGCGATATCGCGCTGAACTCAGAAAGAACAAAGAATGCACGTCGCTTCTAAAGCAGGAAGCCGGAAAGCATCCGACAACGACACTGCTTTATGGCGCGAAAGACGAAGAGCATAACGAGGCAATCGTTCTCCTGAAATTCCTCACATCCCGAAAAAAGACCAGGCCCTCGGGATGATCCAGGACCGCGCGAGCATCTCGAAATCGTCGATAGGAATAACCGGCTGCAAATTCATTTGTCCATCATCGTCGGGAGAAATTCTGTTCTTTGAACCACGCTTCATCCAAAGATGCGCGCCAGAAGTCTGCCGATTTTATGGAAGAAGCCACTCTTCGGCTGGGCCGGTTGTGGAACCTCTACTGCGGGAGCCTGCGCGATAACGACCGGGGACAAATTTACCGTAGTCCCGAAACCAGGCGCGGGGGCGGTCGCCGTTGTCGCAGCGCTTTCCGGCGTCGCCATCCCATTCGGCGCGCCGGTGGGAACCGCCTGTTTGGGTGCGTTATAGCTCAGAGTGGTCGTCACTTCAGACTGGACCTCTCCCGGCAGCGTCACCGGTTTCGCCGGCAACGGCGCAGGAGCGAGGCCTTCACTTTCGGCCAGCGGAAACGTTGTATCCGCTGGTGTTGAACTTGGACCGCCAACCGGCTGTGCCTCGATCGGCGCCGTCCCGGCGGCAACAGCTTCGTCCGGTTTCACTGCGCGTTCGGCTGACGCGGACTTGCCGCTGCTGGCTACGGAAATCGCCGCAGCTGGACGGGCCGGGCATCCGCAGGGCTGTGTCTCGTGGTCTACCACGTCGCGGACGCTGCCATGCTCAAACAAAACATGCTGGTTGGGCTGCACTCGATAAACTCCCGTCCCCATCTGTTCGCTGACGGTGACGTAGGGTGCATCCTCTCCGCGGTTGTCCACGCAGGTATCGCCCTGATCGTTCACCCGGATGCGCACGTCCGCTTTTCCGGGGCCGGAGAGCAGAATGCGCAGATCGGGCGTCAGGACGACGTCGGAATTTTTTCCAACCGCGTAATGCGCTTCAATGGCTCCGCGATCGAGTGCCAGCATCAATGGGTTATTCGGATCAGCGGCAGGATTGTTCGGATCAGCGGCAGGATTGTTCGGATCAGCGGCGGGACCATTCGGATCGGGGGCGTTATTTTGTTCGGAAAGATGCAGCTCTGTAGTAGCGCACAGATCCAGTTGTCCACCGCGTGTTAAGTGGATTGGCAGCGTATTGGTTCCGGCGGTCACCGTGCTGCCGTTGCCGAGCAATGTATTCGATCCGTCCAGCGTCACCGCTCCGGCCACGCGGATTTTTTCTGTAGTCGATGCAATGTCGATCCGACCCACCGTCTGCTGTGCGGGTGTCTGGGTGGGTGTCTGCGCGGGAGCCTGCTGCGCCATCAAAGCTGGGCAGCCGCACGACAGCAGCAGGACGCAGCCCGCCGATGCGTAGAAAGAGCGAGGAAAGGGCATGTGCTATTCCAGCTTCAGGAAGTTCGCCACCAGGCGCTTGCCGTCATCCGTCAGCACGCTTTCCGGATGGAACTGCACGCCTTCCACCGGATAATTGCGATGACGCAGGCCCATGATCAGGCCCTCCGCTCGCGCCGTAATTTGCAACTCTTCCGGAAAGCCGTCTTCAGAGACGATCAGCGAGTGATAGCGCGTGCAAACCATGGGACTTGGAATGCCGCGAAAGATCGTGCGGGAGTCGTGCTCAACCGCGCTGGTCTTGCCGTGCATCAGCCGCGGAGCGCGGATGATCCTGCCGCCGAAGGCCGCGCCGATCGCCTGGTGTCCCAGGCACACACCCAGGATCGGAACTTTGCCGGCGAAGCGCCGAACCAGCGGAATGCTGATCCCGGCTTCCTGCGGCGTACAAGGGCCGGGAGAAAGCAGGATGCGGTCCGGCGCCATGGCCTCAACTTCCTCGACCGTCACCTGGTCATTGCGGCGGACTTCCACCGTCTCGCCCAGCTCGCCCAATAGCTGCACCAGGTTGTAGGTAAACGAATCGTAGTTGTCGAGAACGAAGATCATGGCAGGCGCTGTATTCAGGATAACAAGACTTGCAACGATGCTGCTTCGGCAGCCGTGTTTCCATCATCGCAACATTCAAAAATATCGTCGTTTCCCATTGCACTCCGGAAAAATTCGGCGATTCCAAGCTAGCGGAGTCCAGGAGTCGCAAATGTTCAACGTACGAAGTGTATCCTCAGCTATCCTCATGCTGACCGCTTGCTCCGCAGCCTGCATCGGCCAGACATTGCCCGCCACCTTCCATACCCAGACCTATACCGAACGCGCGTCAAATAGCCCTTATGCGGTCGACGTAAACAACGATGGAGTATTAGACCTGGTTCAGATCCTGCCGACATCGAGCGCCAATATATACAGTGTTTCCTTTACCGTGAGAGTAGCGAATGGAAATGGCTCGTTCCGCGCTCCAGTGGTCTATTCCTTTGCATCTTCAGTCCATGACCCTACTGTCGGGATGGCTTCCGGCGACTTCAATGGCGACGGCAAAGTCGACCTGGTCTTTGTCCTTGAAGGAGGCGATCAATTCACGTTGTTTGTGGGCAATGGCGACGGCACGCTCCAGGCGCCGAAGCACATCACTGTCGCTCTGCCGTCTGGCCAGCAGTCCGGATCTCTGCTCCTCGCGGCGGATTTCAACGGCGACGGCAAGCTGGATCTGGTGGCGAACACATTCGTTCCCGGCTCGCCGTATTCCACGGGATCGCTTTATCTGATCCCGGGCGATGGCACTGGGAACTTTGGCACTCCGGCCCTGCTCTATACATCTCCCGCGAACAACTCTATAGGCAGCTACATCGCTGTGGGAGATTTCGACGGCGACGGCACGGCGGACGTTGCATTCCTGGATCATTACAACTGCGACAAGGGTAACTGCTTCAATGCCTTGCACGTTTTGTACAGCGACGGCAATTCACGATTTACCGACACGACCGTTTTATCCGCGCTAGCCAATGAACTCTCTTTCTCCGCGGGAGACCTCAACAGCGACGGGCGGACGGATATCTTCGGCGTCACAAGCGCGGACAACGATCCCGCCAATCAACTCGAAGTGCTGTATGGCCAGGCCGACCGAACGTTCCATACCTATATTCCGGCCGTTCCCATGCTGAATACTGTGCCACTCGCCATGGCCGATTTCAATGGCGACACCAGAATGGATCTGGTTGGAATCCCGACCGCCGCCGTCCCGGGCGATGAGATCCTGTTCTTACTTGCGGGCAGCGCGGAAGGGACATTCACCCCTCAAGCCACTGGATTGCCCGCTTCAGGATCTGGCGGCGCTCCGATCGTCGGCGACTTCAATTTCGATACCAGGCCTGATGCTTTGACTTTGGTGGAAGCTACGACTACCACGACGGACATCGCCGATCTCCTGAACACCACAGCAGCTGGGAACTGGGGCGGCTGCGCCTACCCGAAAGCCGGCATGGGCATCAGCGTGTGCGGCGCGCCCAGTTCCTCGCCCGGCTCGCCGGTCAGGTTCAATGCTTCCGCAAATACCTTTGGTCAACTCCGCAAGATGGAACTGTGGGTGGACGGCAAGAAGGCGGCCGAGCAGCACCACGTCTGGGGACCGCGCGCGTGGTTCAATTTCAGCGGCACCTTCGCCCCCGGCCCGCATAACGCCGTCATGTTCGCGGCGGACATCGACAATCGCCTGCAGAAGACCGCCTTCAACTTCACCATCGGAGGAGCGGCGTGCATCGCACCCTCCACCGCCGGAGTCCATATTTGTTCTCCCGCCAGCGGCTCGATCGTTAGCTCGCCAGTGCAGGTCCAGGCGACATCGAAGGTGAACGGAACCATCGCCCACATGCAGCTGTGGGTGGACGGGGTAAAGAAATACAGCGTCGCCTCGACTTCACTCAACACATCCATCAGCCTGGCCGCCGGCAGCCACCGCTTTGCTGTTGTTGCGACAAATACAGCAGGCCAGAAGTGGGAGAGCGCGGTCAACGCGACCGTGAAGTAGCTGGAGATTTGCTAGGAGTGTCCCAGGTCTCGATCTTGAGACCTGGGATCTCTCACCCGCTTTTTTCTCACCCTGGTCTTCCTTGCTGCGTTCTCGCCCCGCTCAAGTGCCCGCACCAGGGAACGCGGGGACCACATCCGGCATCCAACTTGTCGGCCAACGAAGCACGGCAGAACTCCGTTGAACCGACGCCCACCCTCCAGGGAGATGTGAAAATTCCATCCACCCAATACCGATCACAATTGCAAGGGGAAGCCATTGATGACGCACGCATTGAAGAACCGCATGCTCAACTTCTGCCTCGGCACTTTTCCAGCCGGAATAGTTTTCAGCTTGTTGCTTCTATTCCCGCTCGCCGCCTTCTCTCAAACACCCAATTTTTCCGCGCACTCGTTTACTTCTGCTGCCGGCAACATAGTGGAGCTGCACGGAGATTTGAACAATGACGGCTACGAAGATCTGATTATCGGCACCCGCGTCTATTTGTCAAAAGGCAATGGAAGCTACGGCGCGCCCCTCACCTACACTCTCCCCAAAGGTTCGACTTATTATTCGGCTTTGGTTGGGGACTTCAATGGCGACGGCAAGCTCGACTTGGTCGTGGAGACTAACTCGGGGTATGGGGACTTCGGCATTTCAACCTATCTCGGAAACGGCGACGGGACCTTTCGCGCTCCTATTAATTCGACCGTACAATATCTCTACCCCGCGATGGCCGCTGCCGACGTAAACCATGACGGCAAGCTGGATCTCCTGGTGATCACCGCGCACAGCGCCGCCAGCCTGCAGGTACTGTTTGGTAACGGGGATGGAAGTTTTACGCCCGGACCCATTTATGGCGGTGACCTTATGTACGAGGTTGATACTATTCTCACTGGCGACTTCGACGGAGACGGCAATGTCGACGCCGCAGTGGTTTGACTGACCGGCCCGGATCAGGACGGCCCGGCGGGCGGAGGCGGTACGCAGTTTGAAATCCTTTCCGGCGACGGCACCGGCAACTTCACACTCTCCTATGGGTTCTACGGCGGCGGATACTATTTCCTCCTGAATGCCGCCGACGTGAACGGCGATGGTATATCCGACCTAATCTCCCCGACCATGGATCTCAATGACAACCTGGAGCCGGATCTGACGGTTTTCTACGGGGCGCCGAATAGGGCGATGCAATTCGTCCAGATTCCAACTGAACGCTGTGCAGTCTGGGGCAACCCCGGCCCAAACCCGGTTGCCGTTGCGGACTTCAACGGCGACGGTATTCCAGACATCGCGTTTTCTGATACTACCGAATGCGGCGTATTTAATGATGCCACCAGGATCACCATCCTATCCGGCAAAGGGAACAATGAGTTCGGATCCGAGACTCCCGTTTTCAGTGCCACATCCATCACCCCCTCAGTTCTTGCTCTGCGTGGCAATCGGGACACGAAAGCAGACCTGGTCTTCGCCACCCCAACATCGAAGAACACCCCGATCGTCACTCTGTTCAATCAAACCGCGGGGAACTTTCCAACCTGCGCACCACCGAATGCCGCCACCGGGATCGCTCAGTGCAGTCCAGTAGCAGGCAGCACCGTAAACTCGCCGGTCAACTTTGCCGTCGGAGCCGCTGGCGATGTGCCCCTGCGCAAAATCGAAGTCTGGGTGGATCGTGAAAAGCAGGTCGAACAGTTTGCGGGTACATTTTCCAATTACGCTTTCCTCAATGCCTCCGTGCCCCTTGCCGCCGGTTCGCACAGGGTGAATGTCATCGCTTACGGCTGGGACAACTCGCAGCAATCGAAGGTGTCCACGCTCAACGTCAGCGCATCATCATCCTGCAGCGCACCGTCTACCGTCGGTGTCCACATCTGTCTGCCTGCCAGCGGTTCTACCGTCAGCTCGCCTGTCGAGGTCCAGGCGGCTGCAACCGTCGCCGGAACCCTCGCGAGCGTGCAACTGTGGGTGGATGGGGTGAAGAAGTACACCTCGGCCGGCAATACACTCAGTACTTCTATTAGCCTGGCTGCCGGTACCCATCGGTTCGCCGTTGTCGCCAGCAATACGGCGGGCCAGAAGTGGGAGAGCGCGGTCAATGCGATGGTCGGGGGGCGGCGGATCTTGCAGCGCGCCATCATCGCCTGGCGTCCACATCTGCACTCCCGCCAGCGGCTCCACCGTCAGCTCGCCGGTGCAGGTGCAGGCGAGCGGGACGGTCAGCGGGACCATCGCTCACATGCAACTGTGGGTGGACGGGGTAAAGAAGTCGAGCGTCGCCTCGACTTCACTCAACACATCCATCAGCCTGGCGGCCGGCAGTCATCGCTTCGCCGTTATTGGTACCAACACGGCCGGCCAGAAATGGGAGAGCGCTGTAAACGCGACCGTGAAGTAGGTGCGGCGATCCGCGATACGGATGAATTGTATGGAGGTGGAGGTTGCATTCGTCGCCGGCAAACCGATGCGGAGTGGTGAGCAGCTGCCCCTTCCGCAACCGGAAAATTGAGCGAATCGGACTCTACTGATCCCTCGCCCTTTCAATTGCTCTGACTACCGCTTTGGCCTTGTTGACGCTCTCCTCAAATTCCTTTTCGGGAATGGAGTCCGTCACAATGCCGCCGCCCGCCTGGATGTGGCCTTGTTTGCCGCGCATCAGCAAGCTGCGGATAGCGATGCAGGAGTCGAAGTTGCCGGAAAAATCCGCATAGAAGACGCTGCCCCCATAGGTGCCGCGCCGCGCCGGCTCCAGCTCTTCGATCACTTCCATGGCGCGAACCTTCGGCGCGCCGGTTAGCGTCCCGGCAGGGAAGCAGGCACGAAATGCATCCACGGCGGAAAAGTCCGGACGCAGCTTTCCTTCGAGCGCGCTCACCAGATGCATCACGTGCGAATAGCGCTCGACAAACATCAGGTCTTTGACCTGAACCGAGCCGTATTCGCTCACGCGGCCCACATCATTGCGGCCCAGATCGACCAGCATGATGTGCTCGGCGACTTCCTTTTCGTCGGCGCGCAGTTCGGCCTCAATGGCGCGATCTTCTTCCTCGTCCGCACCGCGTGGACGCGTTCCGGCGATGGGGCGATACTCCACCTTGCGGCCGTGGACTCGCACCAGCAGCTCCGGCGACGATCCGGCAATATGCGTATCTCCGGATCGTCGCAGTCCCATCCGCAGGAAATACATATAGGGTGACGGGTTCACGATGCGCAGCGCGCGATAAATTGAGAACGGGTCCACGCCCGGTTCGCAATCGAAGCGCTGCGAAAGCACCGCCTGGAAGACATCTCCGGCGGCGATGTAATCCTTCACCCGCTCCACGCCCGCCAGATAATCCTGCTTCCGGGTTCGCGCCTTCAGTTTCAGTTTGCCGCGTGTCGTATGGCGCGCGGGTTTCGGCAGGGGTCGAGCCAGCCGCCGCTCCAGATCGTGCAGCCTGCGAAGTGCATTGGCGTACGCGGTCTGCGGCTTATGACGCTGCAGGTCGGCGGTCGCCACCAGCAGAATTTCCTTCTTGACGTGATCGAAGGCAAGAACCGTATCGAAGAACATCAGGCAGGCTTCCGGCATGTCCAGCTCGTCTTTGGCGAGCTCCGGCAGCTTCTCGATCAGCCGCACCGCATCGTAGGAGAAAAATCCGACCGCGCCGGCGGTAAAAGGCGGCGACCCCGGCAGGCGAGCCGTGGTATGGCCGGCGAGGGAATCTCGCAGCAGCTCAAAAACATCGCCTTCGCTTGTTTCGACTTTCTTGCCCGTATACGTGGTGATCTGATGTCCGCGGGCGATGATCTTTTTATAGGGCCGAATCCCCATAAACGTATAACGCCCAACATTTTCGCCGCCTTCCACGGACTCCAGCAGGAACGCCTCCGGCTCCCCGTGGGCGACGCGCAAAAAGGCCGAGACCGGGGTCTCCAGGTCTGCGGTCCAGGGCTTCGAGACGGGTACCAGGTCGTGGCTTCGCGCCAGACGCTGGAACTCAGGCAGAGAAGGTGTAATGGCGGATCGATTCGACATAAACAACGCCAATCCTACACGTTGGAGGGGCAGATGCGTATGAGGAATTTGATTCCGGGCCGGGTGAAAAGGTTCGAAATCGGACTCCTGCCTGGAGTGCCGGCCTGGGCAAACTTCCCTCGAAAGTTCCGTTACCGCCATTTCAGCCCGTGCTTACCGCTCTTTTAGCCCGCGCTTACTGCACTTTTAGCCATCGATCGAACCACTGGAAGGCATCTGCCTGCATTTTTTGATCGAATTTGTGCGGACCCTCATAGAACCTTGCCTGGTATCGGTCGGCAAGTCCGGCCTTGCGATACACCTCGCCCAGGATTCGATCCGCCCGCTCCATCTCCGACAAAGTAAAAAGATCGTCTCCGATATCGTTCATCAACATGACTGGATTCGGCAGATTGAGCCCTAGGATTTCCGGGTAGTCGAGATCGAGCGGAAGTCCGGGGACGTAGATCATCCAGGTATGCATAAAGCTTTTATTCAGCAGAAAATCGCGCCAGGTCGTCATCATTCCCACGCAGCAGGAACATTTAATTCGATCATCCAGGCCGGTCAGGTAAACCGTGCGAAGTCCGCCGCCCGATAAGCCGCAGCAGCCGACTCGATCCGCATCGACCTCCGGACGGGAACATAGATAGTCCAAAGCCCGTTGATCGTCGCTGGTGAACACCCCTGGCAAGGTTGTTCCCGCGCAAAGCAGACTCTTCGCTATGACGTGCTCATGCTCCGCGGCAAATCCGTTGTAGCGGCGGATCTCATCTTCGGATTCGACAGTCGTTCGCTCGAGTTCGCGCTGGGCGCCTTCCGGCAGGTCTGCAACCCGCACCCGGCGGCTTGCGAATGAGAATACGTCATGCGCCAGCACGACGTACCCGCGCTTCGCCAATTCATTGGCCCAGGCAAGGCCGCCATAATATTCATCCTGATGCTGCTGCATCAGCGGATGCAGATCTTTTCCGGTTCGGGTGATCTTGCCGAATCCGAAATATTTGTTCAGCGCATGATCGTGCAATGCCAGCACTCCTGGAAGTTTTCCAGCAGCGCCCACGGGCTTCAGCAACAAGGCCTCGGTGGGCGGCCCATACGGAAGCTGCCAGCTCAACCGCTCGATGGATACACCGTCGTACTCGATACGGTTGTCGACCGTTGCTCGCGGCAGGGAACCCGAATCCGGCTGCAGCAACGCCTCACGAAAACGTTGGCGAGCTTGCCGTTGCCACGTCTCTACATCCGGCCACGTTGACCGCCGAAACGACAGTCGTGGCGGATCGGCGGCGATGCCTCCCATCCAATTTCCATAGGCGCCGAGCATGTTCTCCAAGGTCATTCTCCGTTTTCTCCGGACTGTTCAACCTCCGCCGGAGGCCGAATCAGCAGGAATAGAAATACTGTCGCTAATAAAGGTAAAAGTCCAGCGGCCAAAAAGGCGGGTCGGTAGGAGAATCGATCGACGATGATGCCCACCAGAAAGGTGAATCCCGCCCCAATCAGGCCCGCGGCCAGTCCGCTCAGTCCGGTGACGGAACCGACGGTTTCCTGTGGAAACAGATCGGAGGGAAGGGTCAGCCCCATCGTAGACCAGCTGGCATATCCCCACAGCGCCACGCATATCAATGCGAGCGCGAAATATACATTATGCACACCGGCGGCGGGTATACCGGCCAGGATCGGCAGACAGCTTCCCAGGCAAATCCACGTTCGGGCGCGCACCACCGGCATGCCCCTCCGGATGAAGAATCCGGACAGCCATCCGCCGGTAAAATTTCCAATGTCCGCCGCGACAAACGGTATCCACGCAAAAATGGCGATGCGTTTCAGGCTAAAACCGCGAGCGTCGCTCAGATATTGCGGTAGCCAGAAAACATAAAACCACCAGATCGGATCGGTCAGGGCGCGGCCCAGAACAATGCCCCAAAGGTTGCGATTCCGGGCCAGGCGACGCCATCGCGTGACAAAATTTTCCGCCGTCAAAGGCTCTGCATCTCGCCCTGCCTGGATAAGCGCGACTTCCTTCGGATCGACCCGGGGATGCTTGTCCAGCGGATGATAGACCCGCAGCCATACCGCCAGCCAGACGAATCCCAGAAGTCCCGACGCCGCAAATGCCCATCGCCAGCCCGCCGCCAATGCGATCAGAGGAATGACCAGCGCGGCCAGCGCTCCCCCCACGCTCGACCCACTGTCGAAGATCGCCACGGCAAGGCTGCGTTCTTCCCGCGGAAACCATTCAGCAACCACCTTGCTGGCGCCCGGCCAGTTGAACCCTTCTCCGATTCCCAGCATGAAGCGGAAAAATGCGAATCCGAAAACCGAGCTGGCCAGGCCGGTAAGAATGTTCATCACCGACCACCAGGCGGCGGCGATCGCCAGACCGGCGCGGCTGCCAATGGCGTCGAGTACGATTCCGCCCACCAGCCAGGTAAGGGCGTAGGAGATCTGAAACGACCCGAGAATTTTCGCCAGGTCGGTATGGGTCAAATGGTACTGCGCCGTAATCATCGGCGACAGTACCGAGAAACTCTGGCGGCTGATGTAATTCGTGACCGTGGAAAAGAATAGCGTCCAGACAATCCACCAGCGTGTTCTGCCTACGCGTCCAACTGGTTTTGACTGCGGAACACCGGATTGCGAGCGATTCAAGATTGTCTCGTCCACAATTGGATTAGTGAGAGGCGCCCAAAATTCCGGGGAACCATTTCACCGCATTGTCGTGAAATATCTTGCGGAGAATTGGCTGCGGCAGTGAGAGTCCCTGAACCTTGTGGCCTTTGTAGTCCACCATGTCGTTTGTTGCAAGGAATCTCCAATCCTTGGCATACCTGTCTTCCCAGCTGGAGAGGGCTTTTTGTTCGTCACGACTTCGATCAAATCCATTGTCCGTGCCGTAAATCAACCGGTCTTGGTATTTCGTGATGAAAGCAATGATATCCGCGTGAGGCTGCGTCGCTACATAGTCCATGCGGGCGGCAAGGTCCACGGCGAAGTTAGGATATTGGTCGAGATGCTGTCCAAGCTGATGAAAATCTGCCTCCATGCTGCCGAGATGCGCACCAACCACGCGCAACTTCGGATTTCTTTTCAGGATGACATCCCGCGCCTGCAGGATTTCCTGCTTGGTCGGAACCCCAGGCTTCCCATACATATAAAGTTCCGGATGCTTGGTGTAATAGCCGTAGTCGAATGCGGCGGGATTGGGAGCTGCCCATATCGTGTCCGGGTCTGCCAGGTGGGCAATCAGCGTTTTGTTGTGTGCGGCGATGTCCTTAAAAATTGGCTGAAAAGCAGGATTGTCCGGCATGACATAGTTGCCCTTGGCATCCTTTAATTTCATTCCGACGTTTTTCCAGATCTTGACGGCGACCGCTCCCTTGGCAAAATCCGCGTTGATCTTGCGAATCGATTCTTGCGCGAAATGGGGCTGCCCAAATTTGAACGGATCGAATGTCGAGCAATACGCTGCATAGCCGTTGTTTCCGTGGACGACGTCCCATGCGTTTTTTGTCTCCGTCGTCAGGTTGGTCGTCTCCGGATCGGACTTATCGACCAGCGTGATGTCCAGAATGTGAAGATTGAGCTTTTTCAGCATCGCATAAAATGCCGGATCGCTCGCGAAGACATGCGTATGTGTGTCGATCGGATTGAGCGCGGCGAATTCCTGCAACTCCTGGCTGGAGAACGGCCCGCTAACCGGCGCAGCCACGGCTGCCGGCGATGTCGTCGGTCCGGGTTTCGGCTGCCGGCTGCAGCCCGCAGCCAGGAACATCAACGCCAACGAGAAAGCAATCTTCTTCATGTGTTTGGTCTCCCTGCATTTCATGCCGTTGTGAAAACTCGTCTTCAGATCAAACTGGCTGATCGACGATCTCTTCGTTTTTCGGGTCCCAGTAAAGCTTTTTTCCGCTCCAGTACGATTGCGCCGCCATGATCACGACGATCGCGTGCGAAAAACCGTGATCGACATTGGCGTTCGGCTGCGTGCGGGTCTGCATCCCCTTCAACCAGTGCATCAAATGGTTTGCATCGTCATCGTCAGGACCTTTTGAAGTGGGCGGCGGAGCGCCGGGAACATGCAGCACTTCTTCATGCTCGCCCGCCGGCGCGACAATCGGGAGCGCCTTGTAATTAACCGAGCCAAAAGGTTCGTCTCTTCCACCCTCCCGGCTTACCACGAAAAACGAAGCGCCTTCACCGCCATAGTTCGCAATGGTTCCATCGCGTCCCTGGATTCGTGAAAAGCTGCGATAGCTGTTCCCGAAAGTAGTTTTGTAGGTGTAAAGAAATCCCTTCGGATAGGTCACTGCCGCGACGCACGTATCCGGATTCTCGCGCTGATCGGGCCATGCGAAAATGCCGCCGTTCGCCACCACGCTTACCGGATACTTTTCATCGGTCCAGAGATGCACCAGGTCGCTGCCGTGGCTCATCCACTGGTCGAAGATGCCCGAGGAAAATTTTTTGTAGAGTCGAAACTCCAGATACACATGCGGATCGAAGGGCTGATACGGTTTGCCCAGCAGCCATCGCTTCCAGTCGGTGTCCTCTTCGCGAAGTTTGGACTTGCGGCCATAGAGCCATTGCTTCCACTCCATGTTCCGGTCCTCTTCCATGGCATCGGAGCGGCCGGTGTCCATGTCCACGAATCTCCAGCGTTCCTCGTTTACATTCCATTCCTGTTCGATATGTACGATCTTGCCAATGCGCCCGGAACGGACCACATCCCGCACTGCAAGTTGATACGGCTGGCTGCGATGCTGCGATCCCATCTGGACAACCTGTTTCGACGCCTTGACTGCATCGCGGGCTTCCTTCGCCTCGGACAGCACATTCGCGAACGGCTTTTCCACGTAGCAATCTTTCCCAGCACGCACCACCTCTGTGCATAGTTTGGCGTGCTGGAAGTCGCCGGTCGCGATCATCACGCCATCGATGTCCTTGCGCGCCAGCATGTCTTCTGAATATTTGTAAGATTGCGGATCGAGATGGAAAACTTCTTTTACCTGGGCGGCGCGCCGCTCTCGCGCCAAACTCCAGATGTCGCAAACCGCCACGGTTTCCACCGGCATCTGTTTTGAAGCCAGCTGCACCATGTGCACATGCCCGTGGCTGCGTCCCCCGCATCCTAGCTGTCCCAGCCGGATGCGATCGTTGGCTCCGAGAACGCGTGCGTAAGAACGGGCATCCATGCTGGCTGCGAGCATCGCTGCTCCTGTCCCCTTCACAAAAGTGCGGCGATTGATTCGATCGATATTGATTGGATCGATTTCGTCCTTCGCGTCGGCCATATTTCTCCCACCTTATCTCGATGTCATCTCGATGTCGCGGCAGCTCGTATATTGCCCAATTCCGCCGCCGATGCCTCATCCAGATAGATTGTTACATCCGGATGGGTACGGAGAATGGTGGCTGGGCAATTGGTTGAGATCGGCTCTTCCAGTGTTCGCCGCATAATTTTGGCCTTGCGCGGTCCGGGCACCGATAAAATCAGCTTCGGCACGCGCAGCAATGCTGGAATTGTAAGCGTCATCGCCCGTTCCGGTACATCCTGGAATGTCTTGAACCAACCTTCAGCCGCCTGCTGCTGCCGGCAGGCAGTATCCAGATGCACGATCTTCATGTCCACAGGATCGTTAAAATCGGCCTCGCCCGGATCGTTGAATGCGAGATGGCCATTTTCCCCAATCCCCAGCAGGCAAAGTTGAGGATTCGCCGATCGCAGCTCCGCGGCATACTCCCGGCAGGTCCGATCGGGGGCTGACGTGGTTCCATCGACTTCCAAGAACTTCTTCATAGCCACGCGGCTCGTCAATTTTTCCCGCAAGTACCGGCGAAACGAAGCAGGATGATCCGGAGTCATGCCGATGTACTCATCCATATGGAAACCCAGAACGCGACCCCAGGGCAGGCCGGGAATTTCCACCAGCGCCCGCAGCATCTCGATCTGCGATGCCCCGGTCGCGAAAATCACCCCAATGTCGCCATTTTTCTGGCCGAGTTCCCGCAAGGCCGCGGCTGCGGCGTTGCCTGCGGCGTCCCCGGCGGACGCTGCGTTTGGATGAATCTCTAATCGAAGATTTTCTATCTGAAGTTTCTGGATACTCATGCATTCAATTCCTTAGATTTATATTTGTTCATCAGAAATTACAGGTGGATCAAAAGATTATTCGGCTTGTCCCGCAGTCATTGCGGTCATTTGCGGTCTGCCCAATGCAATATCTGTAGAAGCTTTCAAAGCTCGGCATGAATCCCGTTTGACCAGCTCAGTCGGAACGGTAGTTGTTTGCGGTTCCTGATCCGGTCTGGCGATGCGATTCAAAATCATCTCCACCATCTGTTTTCCCAATTGTTCAGGAAACACGCGGATCGTGGTCAGTGCCGGATACATCAACGAGCTCACCGTGTCGTCGCAGCCCACGACGCTGATATCGCCTGGGATATTTAACCCGCTATCTCTCAGCGCCTTATAAACACCGCTCGCGGTCGCGTCGTTACCGGCAAAGATCGCGCTCACCGGTTCGCCGCGGCTGAGTAGGGATCGGGTCCCGAGATATCCGATTTCGGCATCGTTCTCGGAGTCGATTCCGCTTTGCCGCGGTTTCAGCCCAGCCTCCTCCATCGCGCCGCGATACCCTTTGAAGCACCGTGCAAACCACGGTAGCCGAACATTCCCAACGAACCAGATATCGCGGTGGCCCAGCCCGATTAAGTACCGGGTAACGTCCTGGCCCCCTTGGATGTCATCGGAAAAGACCACATCGTTGTTCCTGCAGTTCGGAAGCTCCCCGAGAACGTTGTTGCCCAGCACGACAGACGGAATGCCCTTGTGGTCCAGCATCTCAATCAGATTGCTGGAGTTGGTTCCCGCCAGGATGACTGCCCGCACAACGTCGCGGCGTTGCACCACTCGGGGCAGATGTAGTTCCTTCCATCGAACCTGCGAGGAATAGTTGAAGGATAAGAACAGGATGTCCCATCCGCGCGCGGTGCAGAACGTTTCAGCGCCCATCAGCACGCGGGAATGAAATGCATGCAGCGGTGCGCGATTGCTTAACAAAAAGGCCAGCGCCTTGGTCTTGTCTTGCTGCGAGAGATCCACTTCCAGTTTTTCCGCGGCATCCAGCACAGCCTTTTGAATAGCCAGATCGACCCGATTATTTCCGTTCAAAACACGGGAGACCGTGGCGACACTCACCTGAGCCGCCGCTGCAATTTCTCGGAGACCGATCTTACCTTTTGCAGGATTTGTAGTTTTCATGGATATCCCGGCTCAAAAAATAACGCTGAAATTTTCGAAGCTCTCTCTTCTATACTGCTTCTAAAATTGAAGAGTACAGAAATATTTCTTGCAAAACAAGAAAGTTATCCAATAATAGTTCTTGTTCCGTCAAAAGCCGATTTGAGAGATTTTATTCAGCACGGTGTTGCGACGGACGCTGTCATGGAAAGAATTGGAGCTTGAGGAAGTGGCAAAGAAACAAGCTAAAGGATGGAAAGAAGACTTTCGTCGTGTGGTACAAGCCGTCCAGTGTTTGTTGATGCTTGCATTCCTCGCCTTCATCCCGAACGCCAATGCAGCCTCAAAGATCGTCACCGTGGAGTATCGTTTCTTTCCCGGCCTGGCGAGGATGGGCGGCAATTGGGCTGCATTGAAAGCGGCGAGCGACGGAAAAGTCTACGTGGGGCTCGCCTGCAACGGCTGCAGTGGACACCTGGTCTTCTACGATTCGAAAAAAAATCAGATGGTCGATGTCGGCGACCTGAACACATTGACCGGGGAGAACGGCCTGAACCTGGGGCCGCAGTCGAAAATTCACGCCAAGTTCGGGGAAGGCAAGGATGGCCGCATTTATTTTGCGACCCACGCGGAGCAGTGGTTTGATTATGCCCGCTTCGCTACCCAGGAAGGCTATCCTGGGTCGCACTACATGGCCTACGATCCCAAAACCGGGCAGGTTCAGGATTTCGGCATCGGCCCTCGGTTTGAAGGTATGAATACCGGGGCCTACGACCCGAAATTCGACCGGATCTACGGGCTGACACATCCTCGCGGGCACTTCGTTTATTACGATGTGCCGACGCATGCCAAAGTCGATAAGGGCCGAATCAACAACTGGGACTCCATCTGCCGCACGCTTGGCATCGACGGCGACGGGAATGTTTATGGCAGTTTCGGTCACGGCCAGATTTTCAAATACGACCCTCGCACCGACGACATCACAGAACTTTCCGCGCGTCTGCCTATCCGCCAGAAGGGAATCTCTCTGGGCCGGGATTACAACAAGGCGGAGACTGCGTGGCGGGTGGTCGTGTGGGACCAGCAGACGAAAAAATTCTACGGGGTCGAAGAAAGCGCGAGCACGCTATTTTCCTTCGACCCTGCCGCGCCTCCGGATAACCAGGTGAAGCGGCTGGGGCAGATGGCCATCCCCGAGTTCGCATCGCGCCGCAATGTGCCCTATGCAACCTTAAGCCTCACGCTGGGACATGATCGAAAACTCTACTATGCGGCTGCCGGCACGGAATTCGACTACAGCAGCAGTGCTGGTGCGGCGGCCTCGCATTTAATTACATACGATCTGAACACGGGGAAAATTGAGGACCTTGGAGAGATGCATCTGCCCGATGGACGTCCGGTCCTCGGCACCAATGCAGCCGACACGGGGCCGGACGGAACTATCTATTTTGTCGGCGCGACCTCCGTGAAAGCGACGCCGGGGGAACAGAATTACGGCGGAAAAATCGGTAGTGTACCGTATCGTCTGGCTTTATTTATCTATCATCCGAAAGCGGACTGAAAACTCTGATGAAATTGAAACGACTCGCGCTCGTTACCCTGGTTCTCTCCATCAGCGTTGCTGCCTATAGCCAGCGCGATCCCGATTACGACAAAGTGGTCGTTCCGCAGACGCGGATCGATGCGCGAGATCTCGGCTATGCTCCGGTCGATGTGATCCCGGACGGAGAATCCGGCATCACTTCGCTCACGGTTGCGCCAAACGGCTATCTCTACGGAGCGACCAGCGGCAGCCACGCGCATCTATTCGTGCTGATTCCACTTCATGGATACGTTCAGCCCCTGGGTGTGATTCCCGGCGCCACGTCCGTACGCCACGCCGTCGTCGTTTCGGCGTCCGGCGATGTCTACATTGGGACCTCGCCCGACGGACATCTGTTGAAGTACACCCCGCACGACGAATTCGATCAGTCCATACAGATTGGCAAGCCATTGCCGGTTATGGATTTAGGCCAGCCGGTCGCCGGAGAAAACATCTTCGCCTTGACCATCGACCGCAAGGCAAACGCCATCTATGGCCTGACCTCGCCCAATGCACATTTTTTTGAATACTCCATCGCCAGCGGAAAGTTTACCGATTTCGGAGTTGTTGCCAAAAACATTCCCGAAGGGGAGAAGTTCGAACACGATAAGATCATGTCCCGAACTCTTATCGTGGATCGCGAGGGAAATGTTTTTTCCTCCGGCGAAAACGGATCGTTCTTTCGATTTGATCCCAAGGCGCAAAAACTGGAAAAGCTTTCGATCCAGGCGCCCGCAGTGCCCGGTCGCGAGCCCTGGACCCGCGTCGATGCTTTCCTGCCGGACCCTTCCGGCGCAATTTATGGCGGCACATCGGATGGATATCTCTTCCGGCTTGATCCGGAAAATCTTACCGTCACAAATCTGGGAAAACCACTCAATCAATATCGGATTGACGGGTTGGTGCGCGCGTCCGATGGAAAACTCTACGGTGTCGGCGGCGATAAAGAAGAGATGGCCCGTCTTTTCAGCTACGATCCCTCGACCGGCGCGTACCATGTAATGGGTTTCATCGACGTCGATCGCCGCCCTTATTACGTCTGGCAGGCGTATGGGGTGGGCGCCATGGCGATCGGCAATCGCGGCACAATTTATATCGGCGAAAATGAACGCATTTCGAAGCTCTACCTCTTTTATCCAGGTCAATGAAAGGCAGGAGACGATGAATCGCAGAGACTTTATGGGTACTGTAGTGGGAGGAATTGCCGCAGCCAAGCTTGGAGCGGCAGCCTTATACGGGCAGAACGCAGAAGCCGCGGTCACTCAGGGAACATCCGCCAACGCCGTCGCGCAATCGCAGGGCGCCTGGATCAAAAATGGTTTGATCGATGCTGGCGGTGACCATGAGCCCTATATCTTCGTCGTGCGCCGCGGCGGCCAAAGCCTTGATGCGCACGAGCATTACGAATATGAGCAGAGCGAAAAGCTGATTCGCCAGCTCAAGGATCAAGGGGTGGAGGTTTTTCACACGCATCTCTATAAAGGCTTCGGCATGGCGGCGGAAAAGCCGGACATGGAAGCCACCGTGCGGACCACCGCCATCGCGCATCGCCTGGGAATGAAGGTGGACACCTACGTCCAGTGGGACACCATGATGTACGAGACCTTCTTCGCCGAGGAACCGCGCGCCCAGGGATGGATTCAGTGCGACCAGTGGGGTCAGCCCATCATGACGGAGTATGGCTATCAGCAGTCGTTCCGCTACCGTCCCTGCTTTTCAAACCAGGAATATATCGATTACCTCAAGAAGATCGTCCGCTATGCCGTTGTGGAGGTCAAAACCGACTTCATCCATTTCGACAACTTCGACCTCAGCTCGGAGCCGGACTCATGCCATTGCAACGGCTGCAAGTCGGGATTTCGCAAGTACCTGCGAACCAAGTATTCGCCGCAGCAACGGAAAGAGCGGTTTGGATTCGAGAACGTCGACTTTGTCAATCCGCCGCTGTGGAACCGCTCCAACCCTCCCGAACAACTGGATATCATCTTCGACCCCGCCTTTCAGGAGTGGATCGAATATCGCTGTCAGTCCATGTCGGACGCTCTCGGTCAGATGCATGACCTCATCCACTCGTTGAACCCGGAGGTCGCCATCGAGATCAACTTCGGCGGAATGGTGGGGGAAAACAATCCCTGGCTGCGCGGCAACGATCATTCACGGCTGCTGAAATTGACTCAGGTCTTCTGGGATGAAGAGGATCGTCCACCCGACTATCTGCCCGACGGCAGGCTGATTACAACCATCCGCACCTATAAAATGGCGCGAACATTTCAAAATGTCGCCCTGACCAGTTCCTCGGCCAGCGAACTTGGAATCGGCGAGTGTCTGGCTTTCAATCAAACTATCGGCTATGCGGGGAATGATCCGCTTTCTCCCGAAATGGTGAAGTACATCTCCTTCTACCGGAAAAATCGAGACCTGTATGTGGGCACGAACGACGTGGCTTCCGTGGCCGTGTTCCGATCCCATTCGTCCATCACGTATCACAATTCCCGCGCAGGACTCAGCGCGATTCTGGTGGAACAGGCCCTCATCCAGGCCAAAATCCCGTTTCACGCCATCTTCGACGAACAGCTCAGCCGGCTTTCCCCATCCACCTGCAAGGTCCTCATCCTGCCCGATTCGGAATGTCTCTCCGACGAGCAGATCGCGTGGCTTCGTAAATTTGTCGACGCGGGCGGCGGTCTGATCGTCACCGAGCAGGCAGGTCTCTACGACACATGGCGTCGGCTCCGCGTTACGCCCGGACTGCAGGGACTCGTGGACCATCAGGTTCCCGCCGCTGCATATCAGGAAGAAGTGACGATGGCGCCGATCGTTGCCGGCGCCTCTTCCCGCAAACAAGTCGGCCAGGGACGAGTGGTTTACATTCCTGGCTTGGAGTTCGACGGTCCCATGCCGCCGTCCCAGCCGTATTTCAAAATTGGTCTGGAGTTCTGGAAACGTCCGAAGAACTGGAAGCAATTGGTGGACGCAGTCTCCTGGGCCTCTCAGGGCGATAGTTCGCTTGAAGTCGCCGGTCCCGATTTTCTCGGAGTCAACCTGGTTGAGCAACAGGAGCACCGCCGCAGAATCGTTCACCTGGTCAACTTCAACCGGCAGGTTCCGGCCATTGAGAACATCGCAGTGCAATGCGCTCTCCCTGAAGGCAGCTCGGCCAAGACGGTCCGACTGTACTCGATCGATGCGGACGGTGGCAATCCGCTTGATTTCCGTATGCAACGCTCGCGGGCGGTATTTACCGTTCCAAAATTCAACGTGTACTGCCTGGCCGCGGTGACCTGGTAAGAAGCTTCAATTTGAGGGATGCCCCATTCAGGTCGCTTTTGGCTTGAGTGGGGAGAACCATCAATCCACGAGGTATGTATGAATCGAAGAAACTTTGTCCTCGGAACCGGCGCGGTCTTGCTTGGCCCGGCGCTGCTTCCGTCGCGCGGAATTGCCGCCTCGATGTCAGGCTCCCGGCTTGCCCCTCTCTACAGCGATCAGATGCCGGACATGTTGATCGCTTACCTGGCGAAAAAGCAGAACGACCTCGCTGCCGCGTGGACTAAAAAGCGCGCACTCCTCAAAACTGCCGCCGACGTGGAAGCACGCAATACATTCGTGCGCGAAAAAGTTGTCGAGATGCTGCGCGGTTTTCCTGAGAAAAACGATCTGAACCCCATCACCGTCAAAGTGATTCACAAAGATGGGTATCGAATCGAGAACGTGATGTTCCAAAGCCGCCCCGATTTTTGGGTGACGGGAAATCTTTACATCCCGACCTCCGGCGCCGGCCCGTTTCCTGGAATCATCTCGCCCTGCGGACACTATCCATTGGCGCGCATGGTGCCGCAATATCAAAGCGCCTACATCAGTCTGGTGAAAAGCGGCTTTGTGGTGCTGGGTTACGATCCCATCGGCCAGGGCGAGCGCCGCCAATATTGGAATTCGAAAACGGATGTCACCGACGTCGGTCCAAGCCCGACCTATGAGCATTCCATGCCCGGCCAGTTGCAATTGTTGCTGGGAGAAAATTTGACCGAGTATCGCGTCTGGGATGGCATGCGCTCGATCGATTATCTGCTGACCCGGTCCGAGGTGGACCCACATCGGATTGGCTGCGCTGGTCACTCCGGCGGAGCGACCATGACCAAGTTCATCAGCGTGGTCGATCAGCGGGTTCGATGTGCCGCCATTATTGAGGGCGGTGCGGGCGACCGCTGGCCCATGAAGGTCGTACCCTGGCAACCCATCGGCCCGTCCGATGTCGAACAGAATCTTTTTCCCTCGGCATTGTATGGAATCGACAATATCGATCTTCAGGTTGCGATTGCTCCCCGCCCGCTGCTGACCGCGATCGAACATTATGGTCGGGAATTCGACCAGGCCGCCCAGGCCGTGCGCGCTCGCTACAGACAGCTTGGCGCGGAGGAAAAATTCGCCACCGCGGCTTCCGACGATCCGCATGCGTGGACGCCAAAGTTGCGGCTGGCGACAACCGATTGGTTCTGCCGCCAGTTTTACAACCGCAGGGGTCCAACCACGGAAGGGAATTTTGAAACCGTAGCGCCGGAAGATTTGTACTGCACCCCCGACGGTTCGATCCGTTACTCCGGCAAGGGCGAAACGATATTCACCCTCATCGCGAAAAAACAGGCGAATCTGCCGCCTGCGCGCGCGGTTGCAAAAAATTTCAGCGAGCGCAGCGCGTACCAGGAAGAGATTCGCGAAAAAATTCGCACTCTCTTGCACTATCGGCAATCCAGTCAACCCCTCGATGTACGTTCTGTCGTCACCACCCCGCGCGAAGGCTACCGGATCGAGAAGGTCCAATTCCTCTCCGAGCCGGGAATTTATGTTCCCGCCTGGGTGTACGTGCCCAATGGGAAGACCGGCGTTTTGCGGACGATTCTTTATCTCAACGATGACGGCATGGAAGTGGATGGGATGGAGGACGCCGGAGAAGAAGCCTCCGGACTGACGCATGGCGTTCTTGACACTTTGGCGCGCGAGGGAAATCTCGTAATTGCGGCAGACGTTCGCGGAATTGGCGAAACCCATCCCATGCATCCCGCTTCCGACAGTTGCAATCCATTTGGCCAGCTGTTCGATCTGGAAACGGGCATGGCTTATATGGCCTGGTTCATGGATCAGTCGCTGCTCGGCATGCGGGTGCAGGACGTGGTGAGAACCGTCGATTATGTCAACAGCCGCCATGATACAGATGGAAAAAATCTGCATGTCATCGGGAAGGGAATGGCGGGCCTATGGTGTCTCTACGCGGCCGCCCTCGATCCGCGCATTCGCAGCCTGATCTCGGTTGAGAGCCTCCTGTCCTATCGCTCGCTGACGCAGTCAGACCGTTATTTGTATGGCGCCGACGTCTTTGTTCCAGATGTCCTCCTGCATTTCGATCTGCCACAGGTGGCCGCCGCGATGGCTGATCGTCCACTGACGCTCATCCAGCCGAAAGATGCCATGAAGAACACCGTCCCGGTGAACGCCGCCGAAGAAACCTATCGCTGGACCCGTGACACGTATGCAGGCGCGGACGCGGGAAAACTTTTCCGCATCGAAAGCGGGGGCGACAACCTGGATACTCCGCAGCACTATCTCAGCCTGATTGGCAACGTCGATGTGGTTTGATAGGCGTTGATGGAAAGGATACGTATGGCTCGATTCAAAAAATGGGCTGCAATTGCCTTGATGTGCACCGCGCCGGCTCTTCTATTCGGCCAGGAACATGCGCCGAAGCTAATCGATGTTCACGTGCATTTCGACGGAGAGCCGGGATTTCTCCAGCAGATGCTGACCAGGATGAATCGGGAAGACGGCATGGCATTTTTGCTTACAACCCAAAAAGGCTTTTCGGAAGCCCGCGCATTTATCAAGCAACATCCAGATCGCTTTATCGGATTTGGCGACATCAATCCGGACGATCCCAATGTTTTGCAGCAGATCGACCGCTTTCATGCTGCAGGATTTCGAGGGCTGGGAGAGATCACCTCCACGAAACGCAACTACGACGATCGGGCTTATTGGCCGATCTACGAGCGCGCGCAGAAATATCACATGCTCCTTTTGTTTCATACCGGCATCGTGCAACGCGCGCATCCCGAAGAACCGCATGACATTAGCTTCGATCGGATGAGGGCGACCCGCCTGGATCTGATTGCCCGGCGTTTCCCTCAACTGACCATCATGGGGGCGCATATGGGCAATCCCGACTATGCGGAGGCTGCGGAAGTGGGCCGTTGGGATCCAAATCTCTATTTCGATCTCTCTGGATCGTCCCTCATCAAAAAGCGGGATGATTACGCCTTCTTCAAGTCGATCTTCTGGTGGTCCGGTGTAGTCAGTCCACATACTCCGGGCGGCAATGTCAGTGCATTTGAAAAGCTGGTGTTCGGTTCCGACGTTTTCGGTGGCGATGTAGCGGAGTTCGACCGCGAGCTGGCACGCTATCACAAGATGCTCGATGCATGCGCTGTGCCGCAGCATTCCCAGGCCATGATTTTCAGCGGCACGATGTGGAATATCCTGAAGCGCCAGCAGGCGGAGATGGCGGCATCGGGCCGATAACCGGGACCTTCACACAACCGTTTTAATCATCGAGTCATTTACTATGCTGCATCCAAGGGAGACCCTCGCATGAGCGCCATGAATCGCAGGGATTTTATCGCCGCGGGAATTGCAACCGGCGTTTATTCGACGGGATCGGGCTTGACGCTTCCTCCATCCCAGGCGCAGGCTGCTTCTCTCGGTCGGGGTGCGGCAAACCTTGCGCCCTCCTGGCTGGGAAAAGAGCCGATGGTGGTCGTCGGCTGTTGGGATCAGTTTCCCTTGTTTCAGCAGCGCAGGGGCACCGATCCGGTCTTGCTCGAACAGCTCTACGAGAAGCAAAGCCAGGAGCAAACCATAAAGCAACTGAAAGATGCGGGAGTCACACTCGGCATCATCCATTTCTTTAAGGGGTTTGGACTGGTCGCGGAGCGGGAACACATGGCCGACGCCCGGCTGTTGTCGAAGCGGTTGAAGGACAACGGCATTCGAGTCGGCCTCTATGTCGGAGCCTCCATCATGTACGAGACTTTTCTTGTAGAGAAGCCGGAGGCGAAAGAATGGCTGGTCCCGGATTTCATGGGGAAGCCGGTCTACTATTACGACCAGACATTTCGACGCCTCGTCTACTTTATGCATCCTGGGTATCGGGAATATATCCGCCAGGTGGTGACCCTGGGGGTTGAACATTTCAATGCCGACTTGATTCATTTCGACAACACCGCGCTCATCGCGGCCGTACGCATCATGCAGCATCCAATGGCGATTCAGGATTTCCGGAAATATCTCGCGGCGAAATATACCAGTCAGCAATTAAAGGAACGCATCGGTTTCGCGGATGTGCGCTACGTGGAATGTCCTTACCCGGAAACGCCGCTCAGCCAAATCAACGATCCCGTCTACCAGGAGTTTGCGGATTTCCGATGCCATCTCGTCGATAGCTACTTCAACGAAATGACATCGCTGATTCGATCGCTCAATCCCCAAGTTGCCGTCGATTGCAATCCGCATTCAGGCATATCGGGAATCAATACCATCTGGGACGAAGGCATCCGGTATCCAAGCCTGTCGCGGCAGGTGGATGTGATGTGGACGGAAGAAGGCGACGATCCAACCGTCACCCCCGATGGAGTTCTGGTTTCCCGGATTCGCACATTTAAGGAAGCGACCATCCTGAAAAAACGGGTGTTCTGTTCAACCGGCAATGGGGCTTCGGACATCAACGCGGTGACGCTGTCGATGGCGGAAGGCATGGCGTATAACCGCCAGTGCCTGGGAGATGTCGGAGGTTTTCTCAGTGTCTCGAACCTCGCTCCGCAACCGCGCGCATATATCCAGTTCTTCCGCGAAAACTTCGGTTTATATCGCGACGTGGAAAATGTAGCGGATGTCGCCCTGCTCTACTCCGACTCTACGATGGCTTGGAACAACGATCGCCCGGCAGTCAGCTTCATGCTTGCCGGCCAGATGCTGATTCAGGACAGAATTCCATTCGACATCGTGTTCAGCGAACATCTTCAGGATCTTTCGAAGTATCGCGTCCTATTTCTCGCCGATCAGGAGTGTCTCAGCGAACCGGAGATGGATTCGATCCGCAATTTTGTTCGAAACGGCGGAGGGCTGGTCGCGACCGGGCACACGTCTTTATATACGAACCAGAGAAAACGCCGGCCGGATTTCGGTCTCAGAGATTGTTTCGGCGTGAGTTTTCCCGCACAGGTAGATTTCGCATCTTCCGACGTCACTCTGAAGATGGAACCGCTCCGAACCGAGTTCGGCAAAGGACGAGTGGTCTACATTCCAGCCATCGAACCGGCCATCGAAAAGCCGACGGCGGTGCCCATGCGCAGCCAATATTGGAAGCTCGCCCGTAATAACGCTCAATTGATGGCCGCGACCCTGTGGGCCATGCGCGGCGATCCTTCGGTTCAGACGGCGCCATCCTTGTCTCCTTTTGTCACGATGGAGCTGCTCCAACAGAAATCCGAAAACAAGATGATTCTTCACGCCGTGAACTATGGGTATGCAAATCATTCTTCCATTCGTGACATCGCTGTTTCCGTCGCCGTCCCTTCCGGAAAAAATGTGACAAGCGTCCGGTTTTTGACGCCCGATGGACGAAAATCCGAATCGCTCTCACATCGAATGGAAAGCCGCGCAGTCCGCTTCGTTATTCCGGAGTTGAACACCTACAGCCTTGCTGTCATTGAGATGAGTTAACCCGAAACAGAATTGATCCGGAACAGCCGAATCTGTCGGACATCGATTCATCTCAAACCGTGTCGTCTGCGCAAGGGATAGAGCGGTTCTCCTGCAGGTGCATATCGGGAGGATCAACTACACGCAGCCTTTCCTCAAAGAAAGGCTGCACGAAAAGGATATTGGCAATCTATAGCATCAGGAGAACCGCTCTAATGGAAGAGCAGACACAAGGGAGGCGATGGAATGAAAATGCTCTGGCAAAAGATTGCGCTTGGAATCGGCATTTTTTCAACCGCTGCCTTCGCATCGGCAACCGATCTCACCATTCACCTGAACGGTTCGCAGTCCATCTCACGCTCCGTTCATCGATATCAATGTGATGTCAATGGCGCAAAAATGGGACTGCCCACGGATGTTTTCCCGGTCGAATACCTGAACGGTGCAGGCAACAGCCTGGCGATTCTTCCCATCCACGGAAAATCGCTGATCTTCGCCAACGTCATTTCCGGTTCAGGCGCACGGTATGCCGCGGGAGAATACATCTGGTGGGACGCGGCTGGCCGCTCAGTCAGCCTTTCCTCCGATTCACTCGCCGGCAAGATGCGCTCAGAATGCCATCGCGTCGACGCGACGTAAAAACGAAAACATCGTCACCCAGCTTAGTTTGCCCGTTCCTGTTTTTGCATCCAAACGGCTTGAACGATCCGAGGCAAGCGAAGGAATCGATAATCTTGCCGGGTTCGCCCTGACGGGCCTATACTCCATAGGTTTGGCCGGAATAAGGCTGAACCGGCGCGGAAATCGAGAACATGGCAAAGTGCGCGTCCGCCAAAAATTTGCAGGTTATTGGAGAGATGTATGAAGGCTGTCACGCTCGAACAGGAGATGAATCCATGGGAAGCGCAGGCGGCACGGTTCGATTTTGCCGCTCGCAAGCTCAACCTGGAGGAGGGCCTCTGGAAAGTACTCAACTCACCCAACCGGGAAATCATCGTGCATTTTCCCGTGTCCATGGACGACGGGCATATTGAGCTCTTTACCGGCTTTCGCGTTCATCACTCCATGGCCCGCGGTCCGGGCAAGGGCGGCGTGCGCTACGCGCCGGATGTCACACTCGATGAGGTGCGCGCCCTGGCCAGTTGGATGACCTGGAAGTGTGCGGTGGTCGGCATCCCTTTTGGAGGAGCGAAGGGAGGAGTCATCTGCGATCCGAAGAAATTGTCGCAGGGAGAGTTGGAGCGTATCACGCGCCGCTATACTTCAGAACTCGTCGAATTTCTTGGCCCGGAGAAAGATGTTCCCGCCCCTGACCTGAACACCAACGAGCAGACCATGGCGTGGATCATGGACACGTACTCGATGCACATGCGGCAGACCGTCACCAGCGTCGTGACCGGCAAGCCCATTGAACTGGGCGGTTCTCAGGGCAGGCGCGAAGCGACTGGCCGCGGCATACGGGTGGTCTGCCTGGAGGCGCTCCGCTTTCTGAATATGCCCGTGGAAGGATGCCGCATCATCATTCAGGGATTCGGCAATGTCGGCTCCAACGCAGCCCATTTGTTAATGGAGGCCGGTTGCAAAATCACCGGTATCGCCGAATATGACGGCGGCCTCTTCAATCCCAACGGCATCGATATCTTTGCGCTGCAGGAATATCGCCAGCGCAACAGTTCCATCGTCGGTTTCCGCGGAGCTGAGGGGATCGATTCCGCCAGTTTATTGACGACGTCGTGCGACGTCCTGATTCCAGCCGCCGTCGAGAACGTGATCACCAGCCGCAACGCCGCCAAGATCCAGGCGAAGATCGTCTGCGAAGGCGCCAACGGACCCACTACAGCTGTGGCCGACGACATTCTGGCCGACAAAGGAATTTTTGTTGTGCCCGATATTTTAGCCAACGCAGGCGGTGTCACCGCTTCCTATTTTGAATGGGTTCAGGATCGTCAGGGGTATTTCTGGAAGGAAGAACTGGTGAACGAACGTCTGGATGAAATTCTGAAAAAAAGTTTCGAGCATGTCATGCACTACGCCCAGACGCACGGCGTTAACAACCGGATCGCGGCATACATGTTGGCCATCGACCGCGTGGCCGGCGTGATCCGACAGCGCGGCTTTTACGCTTAGCCATACCGGCTATTTGTAACCGTGAACGTGCTTTTCATAGCACCGCAGCACGTCTGCCTGGGTAACGGCGCCTTCCAGCAGTCCGGAAACCGCCCGGTTCACGATTGGCAATAGAGGCCAGCGGGTAAAATACGCCAGAGTTTCGTTCAGCGTCAGATCCGGATAGAGAAAGGGCACGCGATCTTCCGGAAGCATTCCTTCAATCGACTGCTTCGCTCCAGCCGCCGCTTGAATCTTCGCCAGGTCGGCAGCGGGCAACACATACCAGCGATTCTCGGCGCAGCGGATCAAGGCAACGTCCTCTTTTTCTTGCTGCAGCTTCGTCGCCACCGCAGCCGGAGAATCGGTTCCGGAAAATATCTGGCCATCGAATGGCTGCATTGCGTCTTCAATACGCAGCGTCGTCTCTTCCCGGCTTTCCTCCATCGAAGGCAGCACCAGGCCATCCTGCAGCGTCAACTGTTCAAAGATCGGGATGGGTTGCAGGCTGCGCGAGATTAGATACGCGATCGTGTTGGCCAGAATGACGGGAACCACAATTGAATAATTTCCGCTCACCTCAAACACCATGAAGACGCTGGTCAATGGCACCCGCAGGAACGCTGCAAACAGAACCCCCATCCCCACTAAGGCGTAGGACCCGACCGATCCAGTCAAATGCGGGAACAGAATTTTAGCAACGCTGCCGACAGATGCGCCCAGCATTGCGCCGATGAACAATGTTGGCGCGAACATTCCCCCTGGAGTTCCGCTCGAAAACGACAATGTGGTCGCCAGAATTTTTAGAAGAGCCAGCGCCAGCAGCACGTGCCATAGATACTCCCCATGCATGGCGTGGTCGATGGTTTCGTACCCCGCGCCCATCACCTGCGGAAATCCGAAGAAGCCGATACCCCCCACCAGCAATCCCGCCACTGCCGGTTGAAATGCCTGGGTTGATTTCGACAAAGAATGCAGCCACGGGCGCAGAACGCCCAGCAGACGCGAAAAGAGAACCGCCGCAAAGCCGCCGACCACTCCCAACGCTGCATAGGCCAGCAGTTCACGATTGTCCCGCAACGTAACTGCCGGGATGTGAAACATCGGCTGCGGGCCCCAGAAAGCGCGCGCGACCACCACGCTTGAGACCGCGGCCAAAACGACCGAACCAAGGACAGCCGCGCTCCATGCCCCGATCACTTCCTCAATGACAAAAAGAATTGCTGAGATTGGTGCGTTAAATGCCGCGGCCAAACCTGCGGCGGCTCCCACCGGGGCAAACAGGCGCAGCCGTTCCCGTGAAAGATGCAGGCGGCGGCCAATCAGCGACGCGATGCCGGCGCCGATCTGCAGCGATGGGTCTTCCGGCCCCAGAGAATGGCCGGAACCGATGGCCAGCGCGGAGGTGATAAATTTTCCCATCATCGTGCGCGCCGAAATATATCCGTTATAGATATAGAGCGCGGCTTTTGTCTGGTTGATGCCGCTGCCTTTGGCCTGAGGGAAGAAGTATTTCACCAGAAGGCCGACGATCAAACCGACCAGCATCGGGGCCATCAACAAACGATATTGTCCGGGATGCGGAACAGAACCCAGCAGCAGCACCTGCAGCCATTCGATGGATATGCGGAAGCACACCACCAGCAGGCCTGACAGGCAGCCAATAAAGATGGACAAAACCAGAAATAACCGGTCGCCGCGTGTCGGCGCGATGCGGTTGATCTCTGGATCGCTCAGTTCAAACGGGCCGCCGTTGGCGACGACGGAAGCAGCGGCATCGCCGGTTACTCCAGTTTGGATCGTGCTGGATACGGTGTCGTTCACTCGCTTTTATCCGGAACTTGCGCCAACTTCAGCAGCAATGCATCGTCGCCGGAAGGCGATCCGCATAATTTTTCTGTCAGTACTTCGGTTTGATTCGTCCATGCAATCAGGGTTTGCTGCAGCGCAGGATCGTTCGCTAATTTTTCCACTGTCATCGGACCCAGCTGTTTCCATTGAGCTTCCAGCACTGCGAGACTGGTGGAATCTTCATTCGGCGTGCTTGCGGCTTGCATCTGGGCAGCGCAACTCAGGGAACGCTTGTGGGCGATATTCCTATCCATCAGAACACGCTCCGCATGCTGCCGCGGTGGCAACGTGTCTGCAGGAATAAGTTGCAGCAGCCGCTGCAGTTGCGCCAGTTGACGCTGGACCGATTGCTTCTTCTCAGCAGTGCTTGCCTCTGGATGCTGCCGCGCTCGCGCCTCATATCGCTCCAGCGCCAGCGCGGCCCGCTTGTATTGGCCCAGTGCAATCGACATCTGCGCGCCTGCCAACGTCGCCTGCAGCACTTGCGGCGGTTTGGCGCCTGCATGAAGTTCCACCCGTCGATAGGCTGTCCATGCATCCGAAGGATCTCCCGCCTGCCGCAGCAGATCGGCGATCTCCAGCAGTTTCGCTGGGTTGTCGAGGGAGTTGCCTTCCGCGGCCAGAAGGTCTCCCTGCGCTTCAAGAGTCCTGCCCAATGACATCAAATATTTGGCCAGCTCCAGCCGGATTTGAAACCTGCGCTCGGTGCCTTGTCCGTACCACAAGCCGGTCAGCGCGTTGCGATAGAAGTCGATGGCCTGCCGCGAATCATTGCGTTTTACCGCGAGCCGGGCCAGTTGCAAGTTTAGGTATCCGTCGCCCGGTTTGGCGTCGTGCAGGCTGGAAAAATAAGCAAACGCCTCTACGTTGCGGTTGGCATCGGCCAGCGCTTCCGCCAGCGCAAGCTCATAGGTTGGATTGGCGGTCGACAGCGCCAGCGCAGAGCGAAAATCCTGTACTGCGCCTTTGGGATTGCCCACCGCCAGCGCCTGTTCTCCACGCGCGAACCAGCGTTTTTCCAGCACGCTGCGATGTTCGCGGAATGAATGGAAAAAAAAGTAGGTCAGCACCGCGATCAGTATGGAAATTCCCATCAGGCTCAACAGCGACAATGTGTCTTGAAAAATCAGCTTTCGGCGCAGATTTCGCTCCGCCGGTGTTAGCGGCTGCATACGACTTACGCTTCGGGTCAGCGTCGGTATCATCGGTTCGACCGGTTCTCCTGCGGGTGTATATAGGGGAGTTGATGCACGCAGCTTTTCCTCCGGGGAAGGCTGCACGAAAAAAAGATAGCAATCGATGACATCGGAAGAACCGGGCCACCTCTATTTATATCGTCAGCCTCCGGCCATTGTTGAAGGTATTCAGTCCCGACCCAGCTTGCAGTCGCGCTTTTCCCGGATTTTCCGTCAAACAGTACATGTTGTAATAACCACATGCTGTAACAACTTTAGATGCATTCGATGCAGCCGTTTTTCCACGCCGGGGCACTGATGATAAACAATCTTTTCAAATCCCGGAATCTCCTCGATTTCGTTCGGATCGAGCGCGCGTAGTATCTTAATGACCAGACAGATGATCGGCAGATACACAGCGAAGGATGTTCGGACTCCAGCCCAACGCCGGTCTTGGCACGGGTTCACCGTCTGCCTTTTCATCGTGCTGTTGTCGGTCTTTACCTGGGTGGTCCATCGCCGCTTGACGCAATATCAGGCGCTTCCATCGGCAGGCGGCCATCACATGACGGCCACCAAAGTCTGCCTGACGGAGCGTCCGCGGATTTCGGTTCCCTCGGCGGATGCCATGGACGGCATCGCCATGTTTCTTGCTGTTATTTCATTTGCTCTCCTCTGGTTTCGTGCCGATGAAATGCAGGCATCGCGGATATTCAGAACTTGCGCCTGGTCTCTGCCTCGGCCACGAATACAACCGTGTCTGACGTATTTCTATTCTTTACCCCCTCCTGTCCTGTCCCGCGTCCTTTAGAAAACCTGCCATCGCGGGCGAATGCTCTCGTGCAAATCCGAGTATCTACCTGCCATCGGCGGGAAACTCCGTTCGATCTTTGGCTACGCCTTTTTCCGGGGCTGGGCTTTTTCCCGCCCTGGTCTTTTGGCTCAGGCCTTTCGGCTCAGGCTTTTCGACTCAGGTCTTTCAACCAGACAGGAACGTCTCCATGAGAGTTTCCAAGCGAACCGGTAGTGTTGCAATTCTGATTCTTATCGCTATCTGCCTTGTATGGGCGTTGTACTCCCGCGGCGATCATCCGGCGAAGCAGCCGGAAGATACTTCTCGCAATCAACCGGCAGCGGTGGCAGTGGCGACGGTGCGGCGCGCTCCGGCGGAAAGTTCCATCACCGTGCCCGGCGTCTTTCAGGCCTACCAGGACATTCTGGTGCACGCAAAAGTATCCGGCTACGTAAAAAAAATCTTCGTCGACATCGGCGATCGCGTGCATACCGGGCAAGTGCTCGCCGTTCTCGAAGTCCCTGAACTGAATGCCCAGGTAAACGCCGCATCGGCCGCATTGGCGCGCGATCAGGCTGAGCTGCAGCGTGCAAAAAACGATGAAGAGCGTGCCCAGGCCGTCCATACCGCGCTGCATTCTGAGTATTCCCGCTTGAAAAATGCCGCCGATGCGCAATCCGGATTAATTGCCCAGCAGGAATTAGATGACGCCCAGGCCAAGGACCTTTCTTCCGAGGCAAACATTGATGCCGCCAAATCCGCATACGCCGCTGCTGAAGGCAAGCTCAACCAGGACCGCGCCGACCTGGCGCGATACCAGGCAATGCAGTCGTACTCCTATGTGCGCGCGCCTTTCAATGGCGTCGTCACATTCCGCTATGCGGACACCGGTTCGCTGATTGCCGCGGGAACCGACGAAAGCACCAACGCAATGCCCATTGTTCGCCTGGCGCAGAGCGAAGTCCTTCGACTGCGGATGCCGGTGCCGGAGTCCGACGCGAACTTCATGCAGGTCGGCGGCCCGGCAACCGTGCAGGTGCAATCCACGGGAGAGACCATCCACGCAAAAATTGAGCGCTTTACCCGTGCGCTCGACCGCAATACGCGAACCATGTTGACGGAAGTGGACATTCCGAATAAAGACCTGCATCTCGATCCGGGCATGTACGCCAGCACCACTTTCCCGCTAAAGCGGAACGGCAATGCCCTGGTCGTTCCCATCGATGGAATTGTAGAAGGCGACCAGCCCTATGTGCTGCTGGTCAACCATCGCGATCAAGTGGTAAAGCAGCCGGTGACGCTCGGCATTCAGGGCGCGAACTTCTATGAAGTGGTCGGCGGGGTCAAGCAGGGAGATCGCATCATCATCGGCAATCAGGGCAGCTACCAGCCGGGAGAGAAGGTCAGCCCGAGCCCGGTCGACATGGACCTGGCAGCCTTCGGGCAAACCTCACGACATCTGCAAAGCACCCAGGGAAACGAATCGGAACCCACAAGCGACTCCTCTGCGGCGGGAGGGCAGAAGTAAATGTCATCGTTTGCGATTCGCTATCCGTTTTTTATTCTGATGGCCTGCCTCGCGATTGTCGTTATCGGCACCGTCAATCTGCTCAGTATGCCGGTCGATCTCTTTCCCGCGGTAAAAATTCCCGTCGTCGTGGTGGCGACTTTTTACTCCGGCATGCCGCCCCAACAGGTGGAAGCTGACATTACCGATACCTTCGAGCGCTTCTTTACTCTTGGCAGCGGAATCGATCATATCGAATCGCGCTCCATGACCGGAGTCAGTCTCATTAAGGTTTACTTTCAGGCTGGTACCGATCCGAACGCCGATGTCAGCAATATCTCCAACCTGGCGATGGCCGATCTCCGGCGGCTGCCTCCGGGGACACTGCCTCCCGTCGTGCTTTCCTTCGATGCCTCCAATCTGCCCGTCTGCCTGATTACGGTAGAGGGAAAAGGGTTGAACCAGGCGAAGCTCAAAGACTATGCGCAATTTGAAATCCGCAACCAGGTAGCCAGCGTCAAGGGCGCTTCCGTTCCGCAGCCATACGGAGGCACGTATCGCCAGGTGATGGTCTATGTGGACCCGATGAAGCTGGCCGCCAACGATCTCAGCATCAGCGACGTCTACAAAGCGATCAACAACTCCAACCTGATTCTTCCCGCCGGCGACGTTCGCATCGGTCCCAAAGACTACAACATCTACGCCAACAGTCAGGTGCTGAAACCGTCGGATGCGAACGCAATCCCGCTCAAGACGGCCGGCAATTCTTCTGTCCTTGTCGGCGACGTGGGCCACGCGGAAGACAGCGGTCAAACGCAATACAACATCGTCCGCGTCAACGGCGAACACTCCGTGTATCTGCCCATCTTCAAGCAGGGCGGCGACAGCAATACCATCACCATCGTCAGCGGCATCCGCCGCCGTGTGAAGCGGCTGCTGGATGTACCGGCTCAGTTAAAAGCGAAGGTCGTCTTCGACCAGTCGGTCTTCGTGAAAATGGCGGTCGATAACGTGATCCGCGAGGGCGGCATCGGTCTGGTGCTCACCGCATTGATGATTTTGCTGTTTCTCGGCAATCTTCGTGCCACCGTCGCGGTCATGCTGTCGATTCCGCTCTCGGTTCTCGCCGGCTTTCTGCTGCTGAATGGAATGGGCAACACCATCAACACGATGGTGCTGGGCGGCCTGGCCCTGGCGCTGTCGCGACTGATCGACAACTCCGTGATCGTGCTCGAAAATATCTTTCGCCATATGGAGATGGGAGAACCGGCGGCCGTCGCCGCGGAACAGGGCGGGAAAGAGGTCGATCTGGCCGTGCTGGCGGCCACGGTATCCACTTCCATCGTTTTCTTTCCGGTCGTTCTGCTCACCGGCGTCAGCAAATATCTGTTCACCGCACTGGCGGTCGGCGTAGTGCTGGCCATGTTCGCTTCTTACGTTGTTGCCATGACGGTCATTCCACTGTTCTGCGCCAAATTCATTGCCTCCGAAGGGCATGCTGAACACGCAGCGCTCCAACCTCTACCGAGTGTTGAACCGTCTGAATTGTTGATTGACAACGCGGAAGCCGACCGGCAATACCGGCATCGCCCCATGTCCCGCTTCCAGAAAATCGTAGTGGGATTCAACCATTATTACCATCGCCTTGAAAAAGGCTATGACCGCGGAGTGGGCTATTGTCTGCGGCGGCCTGTATTTGTAACCGTAATAGTATCGTTATTCGTCGCCCTCAGCCTCGCCCTGTATCCATTTTTGAATCTTGCATTTTTCCCCCGCACCGATCCCGGCCAATTCGTCATCAACGTCAAAGCTCCGCCGGGAACGCGGCTGGAGCTGACCGACCAATATTGCGCGCGGATTGAAAATGTCATTCGCCAGGTTGTTCCGCCGTCCGACCTGAACATGATCGTTTCCAACATTGGCGTGTATCCCGACTTGTCCTCCATCTACACCACCAATACGGCCATGGACAACGCATTTATTCAGGTAAGTCTCAAGCAGGAGCATCGAGTAGGCAGCTATGCATATATGGCCGAAGTACGTCGGCGGCTGCACCGGGAAATCCCCGAAGTGCAGGCATATTTCCAAACCGGCGGCCTGGTGGACTCCGTCGTCAATCAAGGAAAACCGGCGCCTTTCGATATTCGTGTCAGCACTAGAAATCTGACGGAAGGCTACGCCGTCGCGCAACAGGTCGCATCGAAACTCCGGCAGTTGGACCAGGTCAGCGATGTATTGATCCCGGAAGACATCAGCTATCCCGGCCTGCGGTTGAATGTGAATCGCCGGCAGGCGGCCATCCTCGGCCTGACGGAAAAAGACGTTGTCGATGGCGTAATTACGGCGTTGACCTCAAACGGAATGATCGCGCCGTCTTTCTGGGTCGATCCGGAATCCGGCAACAACTACATGCTGACCGTGCAGTATTACGAAAGCCAAATTCAATCTCTCAAAGATTTCAAGCAGATTCCATTGCGGGCCGATCATCCTCCGCTTGCAGCTGCTCACGGTGGCCCAGCGGAAAATGCCGCCTTGAGTTCAGCCCAGACCAGCATCGTGCCGCTGGAATCGGTTGCGGACGTCAAATACGTCAACACGCCTACGGTCATCGATCACTATCAACTGCGTCGCGTCTTCGATGTCTACGTCATGCCGAAGACTGAGGACCTGGGCCGCGTCGGCAAGCAGATTCAGCGGATTGTCAACGGAATTCATCCTCCCCGCGGGACGCTGATCACCATTGGCGGCTCCGTCGTCGACATGCGGGACTCATTCCATAGCTTTGCCATCGGCCTGATTCTGGCAGTGATATTGATCTACCTTGTCCTGATGGCGCAGTTCGCGTCTTTTTCCGATCCTTTTGTCATCTTGCTGGCGGTGCCGCCCGGCATCGCGGGTGTCGTGCTCACCTTGCGGGTAACCGGTACTTCGCTGAACATCATGTCGTTGATGGGTTTGCTGATGATGACAGGAATGGCGGTTTCAAACAGCATTCTGATCGTCGAATTTGTTGGCAAGCAACGAGAACAAGGCAGGCCGCTCGAAACAGCTCTGGCCGAAGCCTGCCGCTTCCGCTTGCGGCCGATTCTGATGACGACCCTGGCAACTCTGTTGGGAATTATCCCGATGTCATTGGGGCTGGAGGCGGGCAGCGAACAATACGCTCCACTGGCGCGCGCGCTATTCGGCGGCGTCGCCATCTCGGCTGTGGTCAGCATCTTCCTTGTTCCCGCCGTCTATTACCTGATTCATCGTCATGAAGAAGCCCCGGAAAACGGTTCGGGCCCGGAGGTGCGCGCATGAAGCAAAAATATCCGGTAATTTGTTTTGGCATTTTTTTCGCTGCTGGATTCCTGCCGGGCATTCCGCGGGAATCGTCGGCCCAAAGGCAAAGGTCGCAGAAGCTCGCGGACGCGCCCTCTCAGGTGATGCTGGCTGCGACGGTGCAGGCGCAAAACATGGACGCCTTTCCAATGCATCCGGCATCCGCTGCGCCGACGATGCCTTCAGCGCAGGGCGACAACAGCGCCAGCGCAGCCTCAATTCCCACCCAACTCACCCTGCATGCGGCAGAGCAAATCGCCATTCGCAACAACCCGCGGGTTCACGTTGGCCAGTTGCTGGCGCGTGCGCAACACCAGGTCTATCGAGAGACTCGGTCCGCGTATCTGCCCCAGCTCGAAGGGGGTGCCGCAGGAGTCAAGGCCGACAACGGCAGCCGCTATACGATTGATGATTTACGGTCCACCCGCCTCATCACCCACGTCGGCGGAGGCATTACGCTCGATCAAATGATCTATGACTTTGGCCATACGTCAAACCTGATCGCGGCTTCGAAATTGCGGGAAAAGGCACAGAATGCCAATGCTTTGGCCAGCCGGTTGGATGTTGTGCTGGTCACCGATCAGGCTTTTTACAATGCGCTCGAAGCGCAGGCGCTGGTCCGGCTTGCCCAGCAAACGGTGGACACCCGCGACACCACAAATCGCCAGATCACGGAGCTGACCAAAAATAAATTGCGTTCCGATCTCGATCTTGCGATTTCCCAGGAGAATGTGGAGCAGGCAAAACTCCTTTTGCTGGATGCGCAGACGCAATACCAAACAGAACTGAATGCTTTGACAGCGGTGCTTGGTTTCGACCAGCCGATACATTGCGAGCTGACGGACGACACCCGCGCGGTCTCTCTGCCGCCGCCCGATCAGGATGCGCTGGTGCAACTGGCGTTGAAGCAGCGGCCGGACCTGATGGCGCTGAACTACGATCAGCAGGCGGCAAAAAAGTACAGCCGGGCACAGCATGAGCAGATGCTGCCGACCTTCGCTACCATTGGCACCGTCGGCGTAACCCCGGTGCGCTCGGATGCCTACTTTGACAGCAACTGGTTTGGAGCCGTCGGGCTGACACTCAAGGTGCCAATCTTCAATGGATTTCTGTATTCCGCCCAGGCATCCGAAGCCGACCAGCGCGCGAAAGCCGCGCAGGAAAATCTGCGGCATTTGCGAAACAATGTCGCGCGGGACGTGCGCGACGGGTGGCTCGAGACCAATACCTCATATGAAAAAATTGCCGCTACGGAGAAATTTCTCCGGGCTGCGAATCTTGGACTGGATCTGGCGCAATCACGCTACAAGCTCGGCCTCAGCTCCATTGTGGAGCTAAGTCAGGCACAGTTGGCGCAAACCCAGGCCTCAATCGAGAACGTCAATGCGCGCTTTGAATATGAGCTTTCACTGGCCGCGCTCAATTACCAACTGGGTAATTTGCCCTGATCCGCAGGAATTCATCTGGCATTCACATTGTGTTTTCAGAACATTCATCTCCGGCTGCAAAACTACTCGCGGTATTCAATCAGTAGCTTTGCCTGAAAATTGCGCCATTGCGTGACTGCGCACAATGCGTGGCACGGGGGGAATGTACTGCACGAAGTTTTTTAAACCACAAGTGAGAGGCCGGATGAAACATCGAGCAAATAGACTGAAAGCCCTGATTCTTGCGTCATGTGTGACAGCAATGCCGATCGGAGGCGCATATTTGTTTGCGCAGTCGACTACGGGCACAACCGCAACCCGCAAGAAACACGCGACTAAGAAACCGTCCAGCATCGAATCGCAGATTCAGCAGATGCGCCAACAGTTTCAGCAGCAGCAGGAGGAAATCGACCAGCTGAAACAACAGTTGCAGAACCGCGATCAGCAATTGCAGCAGGCGCAGGATGCCGCGCAGCAGGCGCAACAGACGGCTGCCCAGGCGCGAACTCAGGCTCAGACAGCTTCCCAAAACAACACCCAGAGCACTGAAGCCGTCACCAATCTGCAGCAGGCCGTGCAAGGCATGCAGGCGGATACGGAACAATCTAAACAGAACCTGGCTGCAGTTCAAGAAGGCCAGAAGAAGCTGATGCATCCGGATGAGCTCAATTACAAAGGCATAACCCTTTCTCCGAAGGGCAGTTTCCTGGCGGCTGAAACTGTATGGCGCAGCGGAGCCACCGGTGGTGATATCAACACACCGTTGACAGGCGTTCCGCTACAGCACTCGCCAGCTGCTAAATTGAGTGAATTTCAGGCTACTGCTCGTCAGTCCCGTCTTGCGCTGAAAGCCGTTGGTAAAACCGACCACATGACGATGACCGGTTATTACGAAATGGACTGGTTGGGCGCTGGCATCACTTCAAATAACAATCAATCCAACAGCTATGTCCTTCGTATGCGGCAACTTTGGGCGGACGCCAAGCTGAACAATGGTTGGGACTTTTCCGGCGGTCAGGGATGGTCTTTGGCTGCGGAAACAACACAAGGCCTGACTCGCGGGACAGAAATTTTGCCGTCTACCATCGATCCTCAGTACGAAGCTGGTTTTGTCTGGGCCCGGCAGTATAGCTTCCGGGTTGCGAAACAGCTTGGGGACAAGATCTGGTTGGGTGCTTCGGCAGAAGCTGCCGAAATTCTGAATCCAGCCGGCAGCGGACTGCCCACGAACCTGCTGATCGGTTCAGGCGGTACGGGCGGCGGCTTGTACAACTCGACGGCAAACTATTCTTTCAACGTTGCTCCCGATATGATTGCCAAACTTGCTGTCGAGCCAGGCTGGGGACACTGGGAACTGTTCGGAATCAGCCGTTTCTTCCGCGACCGCATCTATCCGACGGGCGGAACTCCCTATAACGACACCGTGGCTGGTGGGGGTGTCGGCGGAGGCTTCCGTGGCCCGCTCCTTAACAAAAAGCTAACCATCGGTCTAAAGGGTCTGTACGGCCAGGGTGTAGGCCGCTACGGTTCTTCGACCATTGCGGATATCACTCTCCGTCCGGATGCGACCATTTCTCCGCTGCATGGCTTCTCCGCTTTGAGCACGGTCGAGTTCAATCCAAATAAGCGCCTGAATGTCTACTTGAACTATAGCGGCGATTACATTGGCCGTGACTATACCGTGCTTCCCAACGGTTCGCAAGTCGGTTACGGTACCTACACGGCCAACATGTCGGGCTGCAATACCGAGCAAGTATCCACGGCTGCGTTCCCATCTGCAGCTCCAGTGACTCCAACCAACTGCACCAACCAAAATAAGGACGTGCAGGAGTTCACGGTGGGCTACTGGTTCTATATCCACAACGGACCCAAAGGCGGCTTGCGCCAGGGAATTCAATACAGCAACATTCGTCGTGATCTTTGGTCTGGTGCGACCAGTGTTGCAAATCCGGGTGGCGGAGCTCACGGCAATGACAATATGTTGTTCACCTCGCTCCGGTACTACCTCCCGTAAGTCAACCACGCAACTAACAATAGAAGAGGCCTGGAGTTCGCTCCAGGCCTCTTCGCATTTTCCGCCCGTCAGTGCTCAACCCATCTTTGCCAGCTGTATCGCATACATGGGATTGTTGGGAAATTCTTTTGCCAGTTCTGAAAGCAGTTGTTTTGCTTTCAGCGTATCTTTATCGCGAACCGCCGCCACCGCCAGCAGTAGCTTGGCCAATGGCGCAAGATAATGTCCTTCCGCGGCTGTCAGCTCCAGATCATGCTCGCCTAAAGCGCGGTCGGTTTCTCCGCCGGCCATTTGCAACAGCCAGCGAACCGGCGCGGGCTTCAGTCCCAGAATGTAGTTTTCCATTCCCACCGCCAGGTAGGCATCGTAGGCTTTGGGATCGACCTGCAGCAGACGGTGAGCATAAGCGCTGCCGGATTTTGTGTATTGAAATCCGGTAATGTCCCGCCGCTCAATCAATGAGGAGTAATCTGCGTGTAGTCCATAGGCCAGCGTTTTCGCAAACAGGGCATCCACATCGCTCGGTTGCTTGCTGAGGATTGCATCTGCCAGCTGATTTGTTTTGTCCAATGCAGCGTTGAAAGCCTTCTTGATCGTCGGGTCGGGCGTGCCCTTCTTGTGACGCAGATAATTGTTGTCATTCGTAAAAAGGTCCATGTCCAGCACGCCGGTCCGATGAAACTCCGCAAACAGATATGCAGCAGCGTCCGATACCGGCCCCATTGGATTTTCGGGATGCTCCACCATGAACTTTGCGAATAGCGTGTGCGCATCGGCAAATTGCAGGTTGTACATATCGTGATAACCCGCGTCCAGCATCGGCGAACGCATTAACTTGGAATTTTGCGGCCATGCAAAAGTAGAAATCCCCAGGCAGATCGTCAACAGAGCCGCGGTTCGCAAATGCTGTATTTTCATGGGATTCACTCTATCTCTTAATAAACAGCCAAAATGTTCAAACCGGCAAGCTCGAAAAACAATCCTGGTCCAGGTTGATTCTGTCTATTTATGAACTGTAGAACGCCTTTCAGGTTGCCTTAAAGCAGTGATTCATGATGGGTGACTGCTTCCTGGTTTGCCCGGCGGCGCGCATCTGCTTATCATCGGCCCATGGTTCGTATTGGTCTGCCCGACAAAATCCCCGCCGATCTGCTGCATGATTTTCCGAAAAACGAGATTGAAATCGTCCAGCTGCGAAATCAGCTCGACCACGAGATCGAAGTGGAATTCTGGATTCCTCCCATGTCCAACCGCGCGACGATGGAGATGTTCCCCCATTTGCGCGGCGTCAAAGTGATGCAGAGCCTGATGGCCGGTGTGGATTGGGTTCTTCCCTGGCTGCCCAGGGGCATCGTGCTTTGCGACGGACAAGGCCTGCATGACACCCCGGTCGCCGAATGGGTGGTCGCTGCCATTCTCGGCAGCCTGAAACGATTTCCGGAGTACCGCGATCGCCAGCAGGAGCAGCTCTGGCGCGGCCAGCTGCGGCCGGGTTCACCGCCCGATGACATGACGAATCCGCAGGATGGCCGGGACCATCACCCGTTGGGTTATCGAATTCTCGCGGAAGAGCTCCAAAAGAAGACAGTTTTAATCGTCGGCTACGGAAGCATTGGAGCCGAGGTGGAGCGTCTCATCCAGGCCTTCGATGTGAAAATTCTTCGTGTCGCTCGCACGGCAAAGGCTGGCATTGCTGCGATTGCCGATCTGAAAAGTCTGCTTCCGCAGGCAGATGCAGCCGTCCTCTTGATGCCGCTCACCCAGGAAACCCGCGGTTTGATGGATGTCGACACACTGGCGCGGATGAAACCCGGCGGATTGCTGGTCAATGTGGCCCGCGGACCCGTCGTCGACGCCGAAGCGTTACTAGCCGCCCTGTACGCGGGTCGAATTCACGCCGTGTTGGATGTCACCGATCCCGAGCCGTTGCCGCCAGGCCATCCGCTCTGGTCCGCGCCCAACTGCTTCATCACCCCTCATATTGCGGGGTCAGTTGCTGGATTCGCGGCCCGTGCTTACAAATTCGCAGCCGAACAAGTTCGACGCTACATTGCGGGCGAGCCGCTGAAAAACCGGGTCGATGACGCCGGTTATTAAACCAAGTTCAAAATTCGTCAAACGCGATCTGTTCGCTCGGCACATTCAGACCGGCAAGCATCCTGGTGGCGGCCTGGATCATTGCCGGCGGACCGCAAAGATAGTATTCGATCTCCGTTGGATCGGAATGGCCGGCGAGATGTTCCCCTTGCAGAACTTCATGGATGAATCCGGTATGCGATTGCCAATTGTCTCCGGCCTGCGGTTCGGACAGCGCAAGGTGAAACGAAAAATTGTCGAATCGCCTGGCCAGGTCTTCAAAGTACTCCCGGTAGAAAACCTCCTGCAGAGAACGTGCGCCATACCAGAAGCTGATGCGGCGACTGCTGTTCAACGTTTCCAGAAGATGGGAAAGATGGGCGCGCAGCGGCGCCATGCCCGCACCCCCGCCTAAATACACCATCTCCCGGTCTGTATGCTTGATGTGAAAATCTCCAAACGGCCCGATCGCAGTGACGATATCGCCCGGCTGCAACCGATGCACATATGCGGAACCTGCGCCGCCCAGGCAATCCTGGCCGCGCGGCGGGGTGGCGATGCGGACATTGAAACGAAGCTGCCGCTCGCGGACGGGATTGCTGGCCATCGAATAATTTCGACGGACCGGAACCGCGTTTTCCGCGCGGAAGTCGAAAACATGCTGAATATTCCAGACATCGGCAAACGGCGCACACACAGAGATATCCCTGAAAGGAATTTCGCCATATGCGGGAATATCCATCTGGATGTAATCGCCCGGCTGATATTTGAGCATTGGAGAACCAGGCTCGTGCTCCAGAACCAGTTCCTTGATAAACGTGGCGACGTTCTCATTGCTGACCACGCGAAACTTATAAGTCACCGCCGGATTGTTCACGCCGCAGCCGCCCGCGGAATTCAGGTCGAGGAAGATTTTTCCATCGTGTTCACGCACCGCATACGTCTTGAGAGCAACGCATACCGGCAGGCGTTGCGGGGAACCATCGGTAATATCGAACCGTCCATTGTGTTTGGCGCACTCGACCAGCCGGCCTTTGACAAATCCGTCGGCCAGGTGAGCATTGCCATGGGTGCAGATGCCGTCGGTCGCGTACAGCTTGCCATCGGCGGTGCGGTAGATGGCATAGGTTTTCTTGTCGTGGTCGAAGCGGATCACGTCCTCATGTTTCAGGAAGGCGCTCACGCAAATTTCAATCCAGCCGTTTACGGGCTGGCCCTTGGCGGTAAAAATATGCGCCATCGGAGGTGCGTCGGCGGGAAAGGTCGGCGTCGGCAATTTGCGCTTCACGTGGTACGTCGGGTCTTTTACCTGCCGCAGCACTGCGGGAAGGATTTCGCGCCATGCTCCCAGCAAACCGTTATACGGCGTGGGCATATCGGCTTTCACCTGCTCGTGCAACTTCGGCAGGTTGTGGTACGGCACCAGCGGAAACATGTGGTGTTCCACGTGGTAAAACATGTTCCAGTACAGATAACGATGGATGGGATTTACATACAGCGTGCGGCAGTTCAGCCGATGGTCCAGGACATTTTCGGCAAGTCCGGCATGCTGGGTATATCCGTATACGTGAAAGAGCCAACCGCCGTAAATGCTCGGCAGTCCGATAAACATCAGCGGCAGAAAGCTGCGTAAATAAATCGACAACGCGATGACGCTCGCATAAATCAGCAGATAAATCCGCGCTAGCAGAAAAACTCTTCCATACTCCGATTCCGGAATATAGGTCTTTTCCTCAGCTGTGAGCCGTCCAATACAATGCAAAAAGACATGCCGGAAGTAGTAGGACATCTCCTTCAGATTAAAAAAGGTGAGAAACAGGGCGAAAAGGTTCGGTGGTCGGGGAACTGCAATCTCCGGATCGCGTCCGACGATGATGGTGTCGCTGTGATGGCGGGTATGGCTCCATCGCCACGGAGTGGACTCGCGCAGAACCATAAACGCGGCGATTTCATAAAGTGTGTTGTTCAGCCAGTCGGTTTTGAATGCGGTTCCATGGCCGCACTCATGCCAGCGGGAATCGGAACTGGAGGCGTAGATAACGCCGTAGGCCATGAAGGGAAGAATGGCCCACCAGCTTCCCCAAAGCGCATAGCCGCACGCGCCGAAGCCGATCAGCAGCGCGAACCAGAGAATCGTGTCTCGAATGGCTGGCCCGTCGCGGCGTTCCAGCAGTTCGCGCATCTTGTCGCGCGGCACGGGCGAGGTATACCACGTAGCCTCGGCCAGTCCTTTTTGAATGGCCAAGACGGTGTCTTTTCCAGTGAGGCTATAGTCGTTGAGTCGAATTTCTTCGGTGACGGGCATAGAAAACAATAACCAGGCTGGTTAGCCAGCAACAATATTATTCTACGTTCCGAAAATCCAGTCTAACGTTTGCTCGCCAGTACCTGGGCCAAATGAATCGCTCGCCGATCGGAAAGCTGTTCGATCTGTTCGCGGCAACTAAATCCATTCGTCACAATCATCGCCCCGGCGCCCGAGTGTTCAATTGCAGGCAGCAGCACCCGATTCGCCAGTTTCGTCGAGACACCGTATTTCTCTTTTTCAAAACCGAACGGACCCGCCATTCCACAACATCCCGAATCGAGCAGGGTCACTTCCGCGCCCGTATCCCGCAACAACTGGACCTCTTCCTTCATAAACGGTTTTTGATGACAATGGCCGTGCACCACAATGTGCTGCCCATCCAGTTTGGGCGGAACGTAGTGCTTTGCCTTTCGCGCCAGAAATTCACTCAGCAGAAACGTTTGCCGCGCCAGTTTTTCCGTGCGCGGATCGTCGGCCAGCAGATTTCTCGCTTCATCGCGAAAGGTGCTCGCGCAACTGGGCTCCAGCACCACAATGGGAGTTTCCGCCTGCAACTGCGGTTCTAAAACATCCAATACCCGCAACAGATATTTTTTTGCGCGATCCAGCATTCCGAAATCGTACAGCGGCCTTCCGCAGCAGATGTGGCCCTGCGGCACGATCACCTCAAATCCGGCATCGTTCAGGATGCGATGCGCCGCCTGTGCCGTCTGCGGATGAAAGTAATTGTTCCATGTGTCCGGCCAAAGCAGTACGGCAGGCCGGGAATCGCCAGAGGCCCGCGATCCACGCTTTGATTGCAGGCTGCGTTGAAAACTCTGCCGCGCGAAGGCGGGAATCGTCCGCTCGGGTGCAATGCCGACGATAGCTTTCGCCGCGTCTCGCAAGATCGGAAGCTGTCCGGGCAGATTCGCAATGCGCGGCAGGAATGAGGCCAGATGCGCCCATCGATCCATCAAGCCAAACGCATACGCATGCAGCGGTCGCCGATGATGCTCGTAATAATGCGATAAAAATTCCGCTTTATACGTCGCCATGTCCACATTCACAGGGCACTCATGCTTACACGCCTTGCAGGAGAGGCAAAGCTCCAGCGCTTCTTTCGCTGCTTCGCTCTGCCATCCTTCCGGTTGCAGTTCGCCTTGTAGCATCTCCCATAGCAGATGAGCGCGGCCCCGCGTCGAGTGCTGCTCCTCTCGCGTCGCCATGTAGCTGGGACACATCGTCCCTGCTTCTTCCCTGCGGCAGAGGCCGACCCCAACGCAACGCAGCGTGGCCGTCGAAAGTGAGCCGCCATCGTCGGGGAACTGGAAATGCGTCTTCATTTCGTGCGTGCGGTAGTTCGCGCCCAGGCGAAGGTTGTCCTGCGGCTGATACACCGCCAAAGGATCGGCCAGCTTGCCGGGATTCATCTTGTTGGTCGGGTCCCAGATTGCCTTGAACTCATTGAACGCCTGCACCAGTTCTGGCCCGAACATCTTCGGCAGCAGCGCCGCTCGCGCCTGCCCATCTCCATGCTCGCCGGAAAGCGATCCGCCGTGCGCCAGCACAACGTCTGCTGCTTTATCGAGAAAGCTCCGATATTTCTC